>OBWG01000031.1_pt1 | contig 172714 bp, 167 predicted proteins | sample 1495221 | NCBI WGS metagenome assembly OBWG01 (sample SAMEA2580053, study PRJEB22360) | human gut metagenome | reverse complement strand
GTTTAAATTCCAAAACGGCTGATTGAATATCTGAAAAAAAAAAAATAGGGCAGGGCAACCTTCCTGCCGTTAACCAGCATTAACGGCAAACAGACATTTTCCCAGCCGGCCGCCCTGAAGGAGAAAGGGGTTCTGGGGCTGGCCAGCGATCTGGTCCAGGTGGATTCACGGTATGAAGGCCTGGCCAGGTATCTGTTAGGCCGGGTGGTGGTGGCAGATACCATCGACAATGCCATTGCACTGGCCAGAAAGTATAAATACAGTCTCCGCATCGTCACCCTGGAGGGCGAGCTCTTAAGCGCCGGCGGTTCCATGACGGGCGGCGCCTTTAAGAATTCCAGCAACCTGCTGGGGCGGCGCAGGGAGATTGAGGAGTTAGAGAATACCTGCAGCAAGGCCCTGGTCCAGGTGGAGAAGATTCAAAAGGAGCTTAACCTGGAAGAATCCATGGCCCAGGAGAAAAAGGGAGAACTGGAGAAGCTGCGCGCCGACATGCAGTCCATGGCCATCCGGGAGAATACCATCCGCATGAACATATCCCAGCTGGAGGACAAGAAAGCGGAGATAGCGGAGTCATCCACGGACCTGGTGCGCGAGCACGGCCAGCTGGAAGAGCAGGTAAAGGAAATCAATGAGAGCCGCACAGCCCTCACCCAGGACTCCAGGGAGCTGGAGCAGGTGAGCACCCAGGCCAACCAGGAGATCGAGGACAAGACGGTTCTTCTGGAGACCTCCAGAAAAGAGCGGGAGACCTGCGCTGCGGCCCTGTCGGCCCTTCAGATGGAGGCAGCCAACCTGCGCCAGAAACAGGACTTTATCCGCGAAAATGCAGACCGTGTGTCCGGAGAAATAGAGAAGCTTACGGAGGAGTTTGACTCACTGGCCGAAGGCACGGGAAATTCCGAACAGGTGATTGAGAGCAAACGCCGGGAGATTGCCCATCTGGGAGAACTGATTCAGAATGCCATGGTGCATATGAAGGAGCTGGAACAGGTGATGGCTGGCCATGAGTCCGAGAAGGAGGAGATGTCCTCCAGGCAGAAGGCGTTTCTGGCAAAGCGGGAGGAACTGACCGCCCGCCTGGCAGAGCTGGACAAGGATATGTTCCGCATCCAGGCCCAGAGGGAAAAGCTGGAGGAAAAACTGGAGGCGTCCACTGCCTATATGTGGTCTGAATATGAGATGACTTATTCCACGGCCCTGGAGCTTAAGAGAGAGGAATACCAGTCCGTCCCTGAGGTAAAGAAGCTCATAGACGAATTTAAATCCAGGATAAAGGGACTGGGCAACATCAATGTCAACGCCATCGAGGATTACAAAGAGGTATCGGAGCGCTACGAGTTTATGCGCACCCAGCATGAGGACCTGGTCACTGCCCAGGCCGAGCTGGAGAAAATCATCGAGGAACTGGATACCGGGATGCGGCGCCAGTTTGAAGAAAAGTTCGGTGAAATCCGGGCTGAATTCGACAAGGTCTTTAAGGAATTGTTCGGAGGCGGACGGGGCACACTGGAACTGATGGAGGACGAGGATATCCTGGAGGCAGGCATACAGATCATTGCCCAGCCCCCCGGTAAGAAGCTGCAGAATATGATGCAGCTCTCAGGCGGTGAAAAGGCCCTTACAGCCATTTCCCTGCTGTTTGCCATCCAGAACCTAAAGCCGTCCCCCTTCTGTCTTCTGGATGAGATTGAGGCGGCCCTGGATGATTCCAATGTGGACCGCTTCGCGGGATACCTTCACAAGCTGACCAGGAATACCCAGTTCATTGTCATCACCCACAGAAGAGGCACCATGGTCTCAGCGGACCGCCTCTACGGCATCACTATGCAGGAAAAGGGCGTATCCACGCTGGTCAGCGTGAACCTCATTGCGGATGACCTGGATAAATAGTGCAACTGGATAAATAGTGAAAGTTATGATATGATGATTCATATATATATTTATTGTATATAAGACCTAAATGTAAGACACAAAAAGGAGAATGATTTATGGCAGAGGGAAGGAAGGGCTTTTTCGGGCGCCTGGTAGAGGGCCTGGCCAAGACCCGCAGCAATATCGTGTCAGGGATAGACTCCATTTTCAGTGGTTTTTCCGCCATTGACGATGATTTCTATGAGGAGATAGAGGAGACCCTTATCATGGGAGATTTGGGAATCCAGACCACCATGTCCATTGTGGAGGATTTGCGCAAGAAGGTGAAGGAGCAGCATATCCGGGAACCGGAGGAGTGCAAGGAGCTTTTGATCAACAGCATCAAGGAGCAGATGGACTTAGGGGAAAACGCATACGAATTTGAGCACAGGAAGTCCGTGGTTCTGGTTATCGGCGTCAACGGAGTGGGCAAGACCACGTCTGTGGGCAAGCTGGCCGGACAGCTTAAGGACGACGGGCGCAGGGTCATACTGGCGGCTGCAGATACCTTCCGGGCGGCTGCCATTGAGCAGCTGACCGAATGGGCATCAAGGGCCGGCGTGGAGCTGATTGCGCAGCAGGAGGGATCCGACCCGGCGGCTGTTATCTACGACGCAGTGGCGGCAGCCAAGTCCAGGAAGGCGGACGTGCTTATCTGTGATACGGCCGGAAGGCTTCACAATAAAAAGAATCTGATGGAAGAGCTTAAGAAAATCAACCGCATCATTGACAAGGAGTATCCGGATGCCTACAGAGAGACTCTGGTGGTGTTAGACGGCACCACGGGACAGAATGCCCTGGCCCAGGCCCGCCAGTTCATGGAGGTTGCCGACATCACAGGCATTATCCTGACCAAGCTGGACGGCACAGCCAAAGGAGGCATTGCCGTGGCCATTCAGTCCGAACTGGGAATTCCTGTAAAATATATTGGAATCGGGGAGAAGATAGACGATTTGCAGAAATTCAATGCAGATGACTTTGTCAATGCCCTGTTCCATGTGCAGAAGCAGGCAGAGGAGAATCCATCTTGAATTTAATACATTGACGTGCTATAGTATAGGATAAAAGTAAGGGAAAGAAGGACCAAGATATGGAAGAACTGACACTGGAAAGATTTGAAGAGGCCTCCGAGCTTGTGAAAGATGTGACTACAGAGACAAAACTGGTATACAGTGAGTATTTCTCTGCCCAGACAGGAAACAGGGTATTTTTCAAGCCGGAGAACATGCAGTACACGGGCGCCTATAAGGTGAGGGGAGCCTACTATAAGATACACACCCTGACCGAGGAGGAGAAGTCCAAAGGACTGATTACTGCATCAGCCGGCAACCATGCCCAGGGCGTGGCCTACGCAGCCAAGCTGGCCGGCGTAAAGGCAACTGTTGTCATGCCCACCACCACGCCTCTTATGAAGGTGAACCGAACCAAGAGCTACGGCGCCGACGTGGTGCTGGAGGGGGATGTGTTCGATGAGGCCTGCGATCACGCCTATAAGCTGGCGGAGGAGTTCGGATATACCTTTGTACATCCTTTTGACGACCTGGACGTGGCTACGGGACAGGGCACCATTGCCATGGAAATCATCAAGGAGCTTCCCACGGTGGACTATATCCTGGTTCCCATCGGCGGAGGCGGTCTCTGTACCGGCGTTTCCACACTGGCCAAGCTTTTGAACCCGAAGATTAAGGTTATTGGCGTGGAGCCGGCAGGCGCCAACTGCATGCAGGTATCCCTTAAGGAGGGAAAGGTGGTGGGACTTCCCCAGGTGAACACCATTGCGGACGGCACGGCGGTGAAGCGTCCCGGCGAAAAGCTGTTCCCTTACATACAGGAAAATGTGGACAGCATCATCACCATCGAGGACAGCGAGCTGATTGTGGCTTTCCTTGACATGGTAGAAAACCACAAGATGGTTGTGGAGAATTCCGGCCTTCTGACCGTGGCGGCCTTAAAGCATCTGAACGTACAGAAAAAGAAGATTGTATCTATCTTAAGCGGCGGCAATATGGACGTCATCACCATGTCCTCCATTGTGCAGCACGGCCTGATTGAGAGGGACCGTGTGTTTACCGTGTCCGTGCTGCTTCCTGACAAGCCGGGAGAGCTGGCCAGGGTATCCGCCCTTCTTGCAAAGGAGCAGGGCAATATCATCAAGCTGGAGCACAACCAGTTCATCAGCATCAACCGAAATGCTGCCGTGGAGCTGCGCATCACCATGGAGGCGTTCGGCACAGAACATAAGAATCAGATTGTATCTGCCCTTACCAGCGCGGGCTACCGTCCCAAGCTTGTAAAATTCAAGGGCACCTACAGTGAGATGTAGGCATCAGGCCAGAAGGATACAGGGGGAAACGTTATGCAGCCGGAAGAACATACGGTTACTCATACCATTAACCGTTACCGGAGTTTTCGTTATGAGTTGATTTTAGAGGGGGTAGTGGTGGGAGCCCTGGCAGGCGCCGTGGTGGTGGCCTTCCGCTATCTCATCGGTTCCGCGGATATACTGCTGAACATGATACTGGACTATGGTAAGAGCCATACCTGGTTTGTGCCGGTATGGATTCTGATTCTGGCCGTCGCCGCGTGTGTGGTGTCCCTTCTCCTTAAATGGGATTCCCTGATATCAGGCAGCGGCATTCCCCAGATTGAAGGAGAAATCATCGGGGAAATTGACGAAAAATGGTGGCGTGTGCTGCTTGCCAAGCTGGGAGGGGGCATTATATCCCTGGGATGCGGATTGTCCCTGGGACGCGAGGGCCCCAGCATTCAGCTGGGAGCCATGACAGCAAAGGGGTTCTCAAGAGCCGCCAAGCGTGTGAAAACAGAGGAAAAACTTCTGATTACCTGCGGAGCCAGCGCCGGATTGTCGGCCGCCTTTAATGCGCCCATTGCAGGCATACTGTTTTCTTTGGAGGAGGTACATAAGCACTTTTCACCGGAGCTTCTCCTTTCCTCCATGGCGGCATCCATTACTTCGGATTTTGTATCCAGGAATGTATTCGGCCTTACGCCGGTATTTTCCTTTCACATCACCCATATGATGCCCCTTGGCACCTACGGACATGTGCTGGTTCTGGGTGTGCTCATGGGAGCCATGGGCGTGGTTTATAATACCACCCTGTCTAAAACCCAGGACTTGTACGGAAAAATCCCCTGGGGCACAGTGAAGCTTCTGATCCCCTTTCTGCTGGCAGGTGTGTTTGGGTTTACATACCGCAGCGTGCTGGGCGGAGGCCATGCCCTGGTGGAGGAGCTGTCCACGGGTGAGATGGCGCTTGGGGCGCTGTGTCTGCTGCTGGTGGTCAAATTCACCTTCAGCATGATAAGCTTCGGATCCGGAGCTCCGGGAGGTATCTTCCTGCCCCTGCTGGTGATGGGGGCCATCATAGGAAGCATATATTACAATGCGGCTCTTCTTGTCAGCCCCTCTCTGAGCGGCCTGGTGGGGAATTTCATTATCCTGGGCATGGCGGGCTATTTCTCCGCCATTGTGCGGGCACCGATTACAGGCATCATACTGATTAGTGAGATGACAGGATCCTTTTCTCATCTGCTGACCTTGTCCATGGTTTCACTGGCAGCATATCTGGTTCCGGATATGGTTCACTGCGCACCGGTGTATGACCAGCTTCTGCACCGCCTTCTGGCAAAGCAGAACCCGGACAAAAAGGTCACGCTTACAGGGGAAAAGGTGCTGGTGGAAGGTATGATTTACCACGGAAGCGCAGCTGAGGGAAAGAAGGTTTCAGCCATCGCCTGGCCAAGGACCTCTCTGGTGGTATCCCTTATGCGCGGGGAGGCCGAGTTTGTGCCCAGAGGAGATACCGTGCTCAGGGCAGGTGACAAGATAGTGGTGCTGTGCGACGAGACTTCACAGGGGCAGCTTCACAAGGCGCTGCAGGAATATTGTGAGACGGTGGCTCCCATGCAGAAAGGGCAGTGACCTGTGCATGGACGGATGGAAGGAGGAATTACATGAATCGAATCAAAAGGTTTATGGGCAGAAAGGGTATTCTGCTGGCAATAGCGCTTACGGCCCTGCTGGCCGCAGGATGCGGGAGCAAAAAGGAGCCTGCTAAGACGTCTGAGGCAGAGACATCCGCTTCGGCAGAAACAGCAACAGAGCCGGAAGCCGGAAACCAGGAACTGCCCAATCCCATGGTGGAGGTAGAGGATGTCCTGGCCTTTGAGGCCATTGGCGTCCATATGGTGCTGCCGGAGGGGGCTGAGGATACCAGCTTTTTCATTATCAACCAGGAGGTGGCGGATGCCCAGTTCACTTTGGACGGTGTGGCATACACCTACAGGGCCTCGGATACGGCAGAGGACTTTGCGGGAATTTTCGAGCGATTTAAGGATGAGGCTATTGCACAGAACTATGATTACGGTGAAACCAGCCTGGAGGTCCTGATTAAGACCACGGACAGCGGCGGCCGCCTGGCTTCATGGGAGTGGGGAAGCACCAAGTACACCCTCTATACGGCAGCCCAGGTGGACGATGAAACCATCACGGATCTGACCATGAACCTGGTGGAGCTGAGCCAGTATGAAAAGTAGTTTAAAAGAGGATAGCATATGCTGGAGTTAAGGGATTTTATGCCGGTTAATTTCCTGAAAAAGGAGAAGTTTACAGGAAGCCACAACGGCATGCGTTTTCGTATGGAGAAGCTGGATTTGGAAGGTGAGGACGGCCCCCGCCTGGGTGTTACCATTTGGCCTGAGCCCTATGGCTATGATGCTACTCCGGAAGAAGAAAAGGAACAGCAAATCCTGTCCTTTGACGCGGACGGCATTGCAAAGGGAGTGGACTGGCTGAACGAGCAGTTTGAAGGCCAGAAAGCCAGATGGAAGGCTGTGAGCCGGGGTTAAAAATAAATCTGATTAGTCATTGACTTTTCGTAAAGTGTAAACTATAATAAGCCACATAAAGAAAAGCGCCGGTGCTTAGACATCCGGCGCTTTCTCTATTTTCTGCGCAGATAACAGATACACAAAGAGGTGTATTGCCGCAGCCAGGTACCGGGCGGGCAATGCACCTCTTTTTGCGTATTCCCCCATGAATGCGCATCCCCAACAAAAATAAAACCTCAAGGAGGAATGTATGATGGAATTTTCAGCGGTAAACACAATTTGGGTCCTGTTAGGCGCGGCCCTGGTTTTCTTCATGCAGGCAGGCTTTGCCATGGTGGAAACCGGCTTTACAAGAGCGAAGAACGCAGGCAACATTATCATGAAGAACCTGATGGATTTTGCCATTGGTACCCCTTTGTTCTGGCTTACAGGCTTCGGCATCATGTTCGGAGGAGCGGGGGCTTTTATTGGAGGATTTGATCCGCTGGTGCGGGGAGATTATTCCGGAATCCTTCCGGCCGGCGTTCCCCTTCCCGCCTATCTGATTTTCCAGACTGTGTTCTGTGCCACGGCAGCAACCATCGTATCAGGTGCCATGGCGGAGCGCACCAAATTTATTTCTTACTGTATCTACAGCGCTGTCATCAGCGCAGTGGTTTATCCTGTGTCGGGACACTGGATTTGGGGCGGCGGTTGGCTGGCCCGGATGGGATTTCACGATTTCGCGGGCTCCACAGCCGTCCATATGTGCGGCGGGGCTGCGGCCCTGATTGGAGCCAGGGTACTGGGACCGCGTATGGGAAAGTACACTGAGGACGGAAAGCCAAACGCGATTCTGGGCCACAGCCTTACCCTTGGCGCCCTTGGCGTGTTCATCCTGTGGTTCTGCTGGTTCGGTTTTAACGGATGCTCCACCGTAGCCATGGACAGTGACGCGGCCGTATATTCTGCCGGCAATATCTTTGTAACCACCAACCTGGCGGCTGCCACAGCCACCGTAGCCACCATGATTATCACCTGGCTGCGCTATAGAAAGCCGGACATCTCCATGACATTGAACGGTTCCCTGGCCGGTCTGGTGGCAATCACAGCCGGCTGTGATATGGTCAGCCCGGCGGGCGCGTTTTTTATCGGACTCATAGCAGCCTTTGTGGTGGTATTCGGCATTGAATTCATTGATAAGGTGTGTAAGATAGACGATCCGGTAGGTGCCATCGGGGTCCATGGCATGTGCGGGGCCGCAGGCACCCTTCTCACCGGCGTCTTTGCAGTGGATGGAGGCCTTGCATACGGAGGCGGTTTCTCCTTCCTGGGAATACAGCTTTTAGGTGTTGTTTCCGTTATCCTTTGGGTAAGCGTGACCATGATTATCACCTTTCGTGTGCTGAAGCATACCATTGGTCTCAGGGCCAGCGAAGAGGAGGAGACAAAGGGACTGGATGTAACGGAACACAATCTGGCCAGCTCCTATGCGGATTTCATGCCGATGGTATTTATGGGAAAAGCAAAGGAAGGAGCAGCAGATACAGGTGTCCCTGTTGAAAAGGCAGTTCCGGTGGAGCATTACCCTTCGGCAAAGCCGGTATCCGCTAGTGTCAAGCTGTCCAAGGTGGTGGTGGTATTCAACCAGTCCAGGTTCACCGCCCTTAAGGATGCGCTGACGGAGCTGGGAGTTACCGGTATGACCATCACGCAGGTCATGGGCTGCGGAACGCAAAAAGGCCATGTAAATTACTACCGCGGCATAAAGGTGGAGGAAGCAGCCCTTCTTCCGAAGATGAAGCTGGAAGTGGTGGTGAGTAAGGTACCGGTGGAGGATGTATTAGAGACAGCCAGGAAAGCTCTTTACACAGGCAATATCGGAGACGGGAAGATTTTTGTGTACGAAGTGGAAAATGTAGTGAAGGTCCGTACCGGAGAGCAGGGGTATGACGCGCTCCAGGGAGAGTAAAAGAACATAAATTATAATCTGAGATGAAATAGTAGATAAATATGGCATTGAATATGAATTATGGTATTCAATGCTATATTTTTTATGTGCCTTCTGCTATAATATAACAAAATCAGGTGCGGATACAGGGGGAACAGGAATGAAGGGAAAGGGCAGCAGGTGCAGCATCCGAAATGTGGTTACGTTTGCAGGAGCTTTTATTGCCTGGATTATCGGTTCAGGCTTTGCTACAGGTCAGGAGATACTTCAGTTCTTTACCAGTTACGGATACTACAGTTATGGTGTGGTGCTGCTGAATCTCCTTGGCTTTTTATTTTTGGGCCAGGTATTGCTTACCACAGGATATGCCCACAGGGAAGAGGTGAATTTCAACCACTTCACTTTTTTCTGCGGAAAAAATGTGGGAAAGTTTTATTCATGGCTGATTCCAGTCACGCTGCTCATGATTATGGCTGTACTGATTTCAGGAGCAGGGGCCACGATTTCAGAGTATTACGGAATAAACAGATATCTGGGTTCCATGATAATGGCGGTCATGGTCCTGTGTGCGTATCTAACCGGATTTGAAAAAATGGTACGTATTGTATCCACTATCGGTCCTGTCATAATCGCGTTCACCCTTATGGTGGGGTTAGCAACCGTAATCCGCGGCGCCGCAAATCTCTCCCATATCCGCCAGTATGGGACTGTGCTGGGGGCGTCACGGTCAGCGCCTAACTGGCTTATCAGCTCTGTCCTTTACATATCCCTGAACTTTCTCAGCGGCAGCACCTATTTTACGGCTCTGGGGATGACGGCCCGCAGCAGGAAGGAAGCCAAATGGGGGGCTGTATGGGGCGCCTTAACTATGATACTGGCCATTGCCATCATGAATACCGCCATCCTGCTTCACTCAAAGGATGCCGCGTCCCTGGCGGTTCCCACTCTGTATCTGGCCAGACATATTTCCAATGTGCTGGGCGCTGTTTTTTCCGTTGTCCTTGTCCTGGGTATGTTTTCCTCCTGCTCCACCATGATGTGGACGGTCTGCAGCCGTTTCTCATTCTCTGCGCCCGGCAGAAACAGGATGGCCGCAGCTGCGGTGGCTGTATTTGCGTTCCTGCTGGGAATGCTGCCATTCAGCCGCTTAATCAATGTATTTTATCCCTTTGTGGGATATATGGGACTGATCTATATAGGATGCGTGGCCTGTAAAGGGCTGCGGCCGCTAAAAACATACAAGAAGGGGAACGGGGATGGGGAGATTTCTGAAACATGAGTTGTCAGGCTGGAAGGCCTGGGAGATTATATGGCTGGCAGCTGCCTGCACCATCATCACGGCCCTGTCCATACACTGGGGTGACGACGTTCTGGGCATTACCATGGCCCTCACCGGTGTGATCTGCGTCATACTGACCGGAAAGGGCAAGATGAGCTGCTATCTGTTCGGAATGGTGAATACAGTTCTCTATGCCTGGATTGCATTTGGGGCCAGATATTACGGAGAAGTCATGCTGAATGCCTGCTACTATGTCCCTATGCAGTTTGTGGGATGGTTCATGTGGAAAAAACACATGGACGGTAAGACAAAGGAAGTGGAGAAAACCAGGCTTACCGTTTCAAGACAGATACTACTTCTGGTTTTGTCCGCTGTCTCCATCTGCGGCTACGGGCTGGTATTGAAACGATTAGGCGGAAACCTCCCCTTTATCGACAGCATGAGCACCTGCCTGTCTGTGCTGGCCATGCTTCTCAGCGTCAGGCGCCTTATGGAGCAATGGATAGTATGGATTGTGGTGGATGTGGTGACTGTATTCATGTGGTTTGCGGATTATCAGAAGGGCGGGACCGATATCGCCACCTTACTGATGTGGTGCATCTATCTGTTAAACGCCATGTTTATGTTTGTAAAATGGTTCAGGGAAAGCGGGGAACATGTCAATGAAGTATAAGACGGGAATGTTCGGGGGATCCTTTGACCCCCTGCACACAGGACATATCCACGATATCATCCGGGCAGCCGCCATGTGCAGGGAGCTCTATGTGGTTATCAGCTGGTGCCGGGGACGGGAGTCCACCTCAAAGGAGATGCGCTACCGGTGGATTTTAAACAGTACCAGACATCTTCCCAATGTAATGATACGGATGGTGGAGGACCAGGCCCTTACCAAGGAGGAATATGATACACCGGGGTACTGGGAACAGGGAGCCAGGGATATAAAGGCAGTCATAGGAAAGCCTATTGACGCTGTGTTCTGCGGGACAGATTATCTGGGAACAGGCCGGTTCGAGGCTCTGTACGGACCTGAGAGCCAGGTGATTTACTTTGACCGGAGCGAGGTGCCGGTGTGCTCCACGGACATCCGCGCCTGGGCGCTGGGACACTGGGATTACATTCCCTCTGTGTGCCGGGATTACTATGCCCGGCGTGTGCTGGTTCTGGGGAGCGAGAGCACGGGAAAGAGCACCCTGGTCCGGAATCTGGCCCTGGCCTATAATACCAACTATGTCAGTGAGGCCGGCAGGGATACCTGCGATTATGCGGGTGGGGAAGATCTGATGATAGCGGAGGATCTGTACGAAAACCTGCTGCGCCAGAAAATCAATGTGATGGAGGCTGCCAAACACAGCAACCGAATCCTGTTTGTGGACACAGACGCCGTAACCACCTTGTTTTACAGTCATTTTCTTTTAGGAGATAAGCAAAAGGAGTTAACGGTGTGTACGAAGCTGGCTGAAGCCATTCATGAGACAGACCGCTGGGATCTTGTGCTGTTTCTGGAACCGGATGTGGAATTTATCCAGGACGGGACACGCAATGAAAAGATACGGCAGGACAGGGAGGGATGCAGCCTTCGGATTAAAGAACTGTTAGACCGGTACAGGGTGGAGTACCACTGTATCGGAGGCACATATCTGGAGCGTTTCAACCGTGCAAAGGAACTGATACAGGAACAAATCGGACTGGTCACAGTGTGGTGACATCAGGGAGAGGAATGCAAAAATGCATGAAGTAAAAGCCAAATCCATATTGTCGGCCAGGAATGGGATGAATCTCTACCGGGGGTGCAGCCACGGATGCATTTACTGTGATTCCAGAAGCACCTGCTACGGCATGGACCATGCATTTGAGGACATTGAGGTAAAGATAAACGGCCCGGAGCTGCTGGAGCAGGCCTTAAGACGCAGGAGAAAGCGGTGTATGATTGGCACAGGGGCCATGTGCGACCCATATATGCCGGCGGAACGCAGCCTGGGGCTTACCAGGAAATGTCTGGAAATCATTGAACATTATGGGTTCGGAGTCTCTATATTGACGAAATCAGACCTGATTCTGCGGGATCTGGACCTGCTTAAGCGAATCAACCAAAAGACAAGGTGCGTGGTACAGATGACCCTGACCACCTGCGATGAAGACCAGTGCAGGATAATTGAACCCCATGTATGCACCACCAGCCGCAGGGCCCAGGTGCTGGAGATCATGCGGGATGAGGGGATTCCCGCCATTATCTGGATGTGTCCCATCCTTCCCTTCATCAACGACACCGAGGAAAACATTCAGGGTATCATCGAGTACGGGGAGAGGGCCAGGGTCCACGGCATCCTGGCCTTTGACATTGGAGTGACCTTAAGGGATGGAGACAGACAATATTTTTACAGCAGGCTGGATGAACATTATCCGGGCCTGAAAAAACAGTACATGGATATGTACGGAAATGCCTATGAGGTGGGAAGCCCCCGCAAAAAAGAGCTTATGGCGTTTTTTAAGCGCCTTTGCAGAGAACGGCAGATGGAAACTGATATCAATAAGCTCTTTGCCTATCTTCAGAAATTCGAGGACAAGGGAGCGGGAGAGCAGCTGAGCTTCATGGACCTTATATAGAGCCTGCCTGTGATACTAGGAGTACCTGTGAAACCGGGGCTGCCTGTCAGCTTCTCCAATACAGGCAGTTTTCTTCTATGAAAGCCTCCATTTCACCCATATCCTTAAGCCAGGACAGGTAGGAACGTATCGTACTTCCCACCAGCACATGCTGCTGGAAGGTCATGACCAGCCCATAGTGGTCAAAGACTTCCTTAAGAAGTGTTTCAAAGGTCCTGGGGACGCGGCACAGCTCCAGAAGCAGTTCCTTTATCTCCATGACGCAGTCCCTGTTATAGGAAGCCAGGGCTGCCACGTTGTAAGAGACTTCCGCGTGGGCCGGTACAAACAGGTTTGCCTTCATGGATGCCACCTTATCCAAGGTTTCCAGATAGGCTGCCACATCGTAGATAAAGGAGACCCTGTATTTTTCCAGAGTGGCGCGGCTGCTGAGACAGTCGGCCAGGAACACGGTGTCATCCGGGGTGCGAATGCCTATCATCTGGAAAAAATGGCCGGGAAGGGGAATCAGTTCCAGGTCTTTTAGCAGCTGGTCCTCTGACAGCCGGGACACATCGCTGACATCGCTTTCCTGTGCCATCAGGAACTTATGGCGCAGGTCTTTAAACGGATAGCCGCCGTAGAGAAAGGCCGGTTCCAGTATGGGATGTCTGGTAAACGCAGCTTCCATGCTGCTGGCATAAATCCTGCATCCGGTCTGCTGCATCAGATATTTATTGCCGCCGATGTGGTCCGCATTGGAATGGGTGTTGATGATGGCATGGAGCGACCATTCCTCCCGTTCCAGAATCTGGCGCACCTTGCGTCCGGCATCCTTATCATTGCCGCTGTCAATCAGACAGACTTTCTCATCATCAATGAGATACACACCTATTTTGACCGGACTGTTAATATAGAAACTTCTGGGACCGGCCTGAATCAATTCATACATGGGATTTCCCTTCCTTTCACAATTTAAATTATTACTATGATACCACAGGAACAAATTAAAGGGAAGGAAGAAAATATAAGATCACAGAAACGTCAATGAAAAACCGTGCTTGAATTTTCTGTCAATTCCTGTATAATGATTCAGAGAAAAACATGCTGACATCCGGTGCGGCCGGAAGGCAGTAAAATGACAGGAGGAAAGATACGTGCTTTTAAATGGAATAAGAGGTTTCTGCATGGCTCTGGCGGACAGCGTTCCGGGGGTATCCGGAGGAACCATTGCTTTTTTACTGGGTTTTTATGATACATTTATTGAATCCCTGAACGACCTTATGGGCCGGGACAACGGCAGAAGGAAGGCTGCCTTTTTGTTTCTGGTAAAGCTGGGAGTGGGATGGGTCATCGGCTTCTGCATGTCGGTTCTGATTCTGTCCAGCCTTTTTGAGGTTCACATCTACCGGATCAGCTCCCTGTTTCTTGGACTGACTTTATTCGCCATTCCCATGGTGATCCGTGAGGAAAAAGAAGTTCTTAAAGACAGGTACGGAAATATTGTATTCACCCTTATAGGAGTTCTGCTGGTATTTTGCATCACCTATTTTAATCCCTCCGGCGGCGAGGGGATCAGTGTATCGGTGGAGCATCTGTCACTGGGGCTGGTGGTGTATGTATTCTTCACAGCCATGATTGCCATTACGGCCATGGTGCTGCCGGGCATCTCAGGTTCCACACTTCTTCTCATATTCGGGCTCTATGTGCCCATCATAGGTGCTGTGAAGGAATTCCTGCACATGAATATGGACTATTTCCCCATCCTGATGGTATTTGGTCTGGGCGTCGTCACAGGGATTGTGGGAATCATTAAAATCATCAAGATGTGCCTGGAGCGGTACCGTTCCCAGACCATTTACACCATCATCGGCCTGATGACGGGTTCCCTCTATGCCATCACCATGGGGCCAACCACCCTGGATGTGCCCAGGGCGCCCATGAGTCCGTCCACCTTCAGCATCCTGTTTTTCTTACTGGGCGGCGTGATACTGGCAGGGCTGGAGCTTTTGAAGGCGCGTCTGGACTGATTTGTGCTTTTTTAATATTGTTCTATTAACCTGCTCCTGATCTATTAAACCATTATGAACTTCCTTAACCGGCAGACAGGCCTTTCGGCCTTCTGCCTTTTTTTGCGCTATAAAGGTTATGGAAGTATAGCTGAAAAGTGGAATAACAAACTACGGCAAATACTTTTGAAAGATTTTGCAATTAATTTTAAAAATAATTACAAAATATTTCAATATATGTTGAAATTTATGCAGTAATATGATATAAATAAGATAACAAATAAGAAAGATAGGGATGATGAGATGAGAAGTTTGCAAATTCCTGCACAAAGACAACAGATGATTCTGGACTATATAAGGAAACAGGAGGGAGCCAATATTAAGGAACTGGCATCCTATCTGGAGGTATCAGAGGCAACGGTAAGGCGTGACCTGGATAATTTGGCAGAGGCGGGAGAGATCGAGCGCACTCATGGCGGGGCTGTACAGCCTCAGGAAAAAATTATCGAATATACATATGACACTAAGATGGAGCTGAGACGGGAAGAAAAGACACGGATTGCAAAGGAAGTCGCTAAGATGGTCAAGGATGGAGACAATGTCTATCTGGGCTCCGGGACCACTGTATACTTTGTGGCACGGGAAATAGCAAGTCTTGAGAATCTTACCATCATAACCAGCAATCTGTATATTGCACAGTTCCTTCCCATCCATCCTACCAGCAGCCTGATAGTAACAGGAGGAGAGAGACGGTTTGATTACAACCTGATGACAGGAAGGCTTGCAGAGGATTTCCTAAGGAATATAAAGGTGGACATCAGTATTCTGGGCTGCGATGCGGTGGATGTGGACTTTGGATTATCCGATTCTAATTTTGACGAAGCTGTTATAAAGCGTTTGGCGGCACAGGCCGCTCGGATGACGGTTTTAGCTTCAGACCATAGTAAATTTGGCAAGACGGCATTATCCAAGGTGTTTGATTTAGATGAAGCGGACTATATCGTTACTGACAACGGACTGGACAGCGGGATGGAAAAGTCCATTAACCAGATAACAAACTTGATTTTAGTATAGGGGTATACAAGGTCAAGATTTGCAATAAATAAGCAGAAGGGAGCAGGAGAAGGTAAATGAGTTGGTTAAAAGAGGTGATTGGTACAGAAAAAGCAATCATTGCCATGTGCCACATGCAGGCCATGCCCGGGGATCCCGGGTACGATGGACAGAAGGGGATGGATTGGGTCATAAAAAAAATGTATGACGATTTAATTGCGTTGCAGAACGGTGGGGTCGATTCTGTCATGTTTTCAAATGAATTCAGTCTCCCCTATATGACCAAGGTGGATACGATTACAGTGGCATCCATGGCCACTGCCATTGGGGAACTGAAACGCTATATCAAGATTCCTTTTGGGGTTAACGTACTGTGGGATGGAGAAAAGACACTGGATCTGGCAAAAGCATGCGGCGCTGATTTTGTACGTGAAATTTACTCAGGGGTGTATGCCAGCGATTTCGGCATGTGGAATACGGACTTTGGAAGGGTGGCCAGGCACAGGAAAAGTATTGATGCAGGGAATGTCAAACTGATATTCAACATCCTTCCGGAAGCGGCAAAATACCTGGCAGACAGAGACATTGTGGAAATTGCCAAATCCACCGTGTTTAACTGCAAAGCAGATGCGCTGTGCGTTTCAGGTCTTACAGCCGGGTCCGAGACCAATTCCCAGATACTGAAGAGAGTGAAGGATGCAGTGCCGGATACAGTGGTTCTGGCAAATACCGGATGCAGGCCCGATACAATTGAAGCACAGCTGTCTGTGGCAGATGGTGCAGTTGTAGGGACTACATTTAAGGTGGATGGAAAGTTTGAAAACGGGGTGGACGAGAAACGGGTCAGGGAATTCATGAGTATAGTGAAGAAATTCAGGGGACAGGATTAGAAGCAGGAGAAGCCAATGAATCAAAAGACTTATGGGGTCGGCAAAGGAGGGTTATATGAAGAAAATTTTAGCAGTGATGCTCTCAATGGGAATGGCGTTATCATTGTTCGGATGCCAAAGCGGAGGAACTTCGGAACGTCCAGCTGAAAGCAGTTCCAAAACTGAGACTGAGGAACAGACGAAAAAAGAAGCGGACGAGGCGGAAGTAACCATTGTCTATATGCGGCAGGCCGGAAACACAGAGGTTGAGGATGAACTCATAAAAGAGTTTGAAGCGCAAAATCCAGGAATCAAGGTCCAGGCAGACGATGTTCCGACAGAGGAATGTTATAACAAGCTCGCTTTGTCACATAATGCAGGAAATCCGCCGGATGTCATCATGACTTTCTGGTCCCCGGATGCAGCGGCCAATGGAATGCTTGAACCATTGCTTGGCAGCTATGTAGATGAGACAGACTATCTGAACCGCTTTGTAAAATCATGCCGTGAGATGGATACATACGATGGAAACTTATATGCAGTCCCTTTCAGAGCGGGTCCTGATTCCTGGTTTGCAAATAAGGATATGCTGGACGCGGCAGGTCTTGAGATTCCCAAGTTCGGAGAGGAATGGAATTGGGATACCTTCCGTGAATATGCAGAGACTTTAAGGGATCCGGATGCCGGAACATATGGTATCGGCATCGTGGGCGGCAACACCAATGGCACTGAGTGGCAGTTCTGGCCCTTCCTGTTCCAGGCCGGAGGAAAAATAATTGAAAACGGTAAGGCTGTGTTCAACGGTCCGGAAGGTGTGGAGGCACTGGAGTATGTGTGTTCCCTGATTCAGGATGATCTGATTCCTCCCGGTATAACCACTACAGATCTGAACATGCTTCAGGACATGCAGATTGCACACACCTTATGCATGTGGACAGACGGCCCATGGATGCTCTCGACGATGAGGAATACTTATCCTGAAGAGAATATCTGTGTTCTGCCCATGACAACCGCGAAAACCTTTGGTAATCTTTCCGGAGGAACCTCCCTTGGCATGTCATCCATATCAAAACACAAGGACGAAGCTTGGAAATTTATTGAATTTATGACCTCGGACGAAGTCCTGCTTAAATGGAATAAGGGAACCGGAAACGCACCGCCTGTTTACAGCGCATGGGATGATCCCTATTATGCAGAAGACAGGGACTGGCAGGTGATGAAAGAACTGGCTATGCAGGACAATGAATATATCATACCGGCCAATCATTATCCGGAGTCAATCGCATTAAACCAGATTATGAGAAATTATCTGCAGGCAGCTTATATTGGGGAGATGAGCCCTAAGGAAGCATTGGATGCGGCAGCTGAAGAGTGGAATGAAATATTGGAAAAATATGACCCGGGCGCAGCTGACTTGATATGGAAATAATAGGTTAAAACCTGCAAATCTTTGCAGGTTTTTCTAAAACAGAGAGGCGTGCAATGGATTATATAAAAATTGGAAACCTGAAATTCAGCAGGGGAGTCTTATTCATTTTGCCGGGTATTCTGTTCTTTGGCATCATGGTAATCTATCCTGCCGGATATGTCATCTATTTAAGTCTTTTCACAGAGGGAAAGGGACTTGGACTGGAACCGCAATTTATCGGCCTGAAAAACTATACGACCGTATTCTCTTCCAGAAATTTTTTTAAAATACTGTCAAACACACTGATGTATTCCTTTTTTGCAACTGCATTCCATATCATAATCGGTTTGTTCATGGCAGTACTCCTCAACAATAAGGTTCTAAAGAGAAGAACCCTTACAATCGGCCGTTCCCTGTTCCTTATACCATGGGCCATATCACCCTCCGTGGTGGCCATTATGTTTCAGGTCATGCTTCATCCAAAAGTGGGACCAGTGGGAATTATTTTAAGGACATTTAATCCAAAGATTGCGTTCAATCCTCTGGGCAGCCCGTCCCTGTCGTTGCTGACGGTAACGCTGACCAATATATGGAAATTCACACCGTTTTATTTTCTGATTCTTCTGGCCGGACTGCAGGCCATAGATGACGGATTATACGAAGCTGCCCGTATGGATGGCGCCTCCGGTTGGAGACAGTTTTGTGATGTCACCCTTCCGCTGATGAAGAATTACATTATTACCTTAGCCGTGTTTGACTTTGTAAGTACTGCAGCTTATATGGACCTGACGTGGATTATGACAAAGGGCGGTCCTCTCAATTCTTCGGAGGTACTGTCAACCTTAGCCTACAGGACTTCTTTCCAGAACTTCCGGTTCGGGGAAGGTTCGGCTGTCGGGGTGCTGATTTTCCTAATATCCATCATTTTTACCACGATGGCAATGAAAATGATGAGTGAGGAGTAAAGCTATGGATGAAAAGAAACAGAGACAGAGGATACTGGTGGGGACTGCATTGGCCTTCCTGTTATTTATAGATTTGCTGCCGTATTTGTGGCTGCTCATATCTTCCTTCAGGGCATCCAATGACCCTTTCACCAACTCTGTGCTTCCCGGACAGCTGACGCTGTCCAATTACGCAAATATATTCCGCAATACGAACATGCTGCGGCCATTCTTTAATTCATTGGTGGTTGCTGTGGGCGCAACTGTAATTACTATGATACTGTCGCTGCTGGCTGCATATGGTTTTTCCAGATATTATTTTAAGGGGCGGGAATTCCTTCTGAGCTTTCTCGTCAACCTGCGGACATTTCCGGCCCTGCTCTTAGCAATCGCACTGTATGTCATGGCAGTAAAAGCCGGATTATATAACACATATATCCCGTTGATTCTGGCCAATACCATGATGAATCTGCCCTTTGCTATCTGGAATGTTAAGACAGTCATTGACGGGGTGCCTAAGGACTTGGAAGAGAGCGCCATGGTGGACGGCCTGTCACGCTCAGCTGTAATATGGAAAATTATTGTGCCGGTGGCAACCCCTGGTCTAGCGGCTACTGCTATTTATGTGTTCATTCTCACATGGAATGAATACTTGTTTGCCACCACTTTTATGAATTCCAATGACATGCAGCTTGTAACCGCAGTCATTGCATCAGCAGTCACCCAGTTTGGCGTGGATTACGGCTGGCTCATGACAACAGCTATGCTGGCATCCATTCCTGCGATTATCATGTTCATAGCCATTCAGCGGTTCATCGTAGGAGGACTGACCGCGGGAGGTATCAAGGGCTAAAAAAGGAATTAGGAGAAGATTAATATGTTAAGATTAAAAGAATATTGTGACAGAGTACGAGATGATGCCTACGGGGGAAGCGTGGAGCTGGTGGAAGACGGTATCACAGCCATGGCCAACGAGATTCGGGCCACGGAACCAAAAGACATTATGACAGAGATAGAAGGGTATGTGGACAGTGTCCTGGCCGTCACATCGCCCATCCTTCCATTAATTCATCTACTGAACCGCTGCATGTGCTTTACGGAAGAATCCGCAGTGGGAACGCAAAAATGCAGCGATCCCAGAGAGGCGTTCCTGGAGCTTCTGGAGGAAATCAGGCAGGAGCAGCGCCAATGTGTGGATAAGATAGGGAAGGTAGGTTCCCGGCTGATTGCCCGGAGAGATAAAGTGGCTACGTTTTCTACAAGCGGCTCCGTCATGGAGATTTTAAAAAATGCAGTGACAGAGGGAAAGGAGATAACCGCAGCCGCATTTGAGGCAAGGCCTAATTCAGAAGGATACAGGACGCTGCAGGAAATCAGTGAATTAGGGATTCCGGTCACTTTTGGTTGTGATGCACTGTTATGCAAACTAGTTCCTGGCAGCAAAATGTTTTTCATAGGAGCCGATGCCATTTCTTCTACCGGGGAGGTATATGCAAAAACAGGATCGTATCTGGCCGCCCTGGTCTGCAGTGAATTTGGAATACCCTTTTATGTGGCTGCAGATACCAGCAAATTCGACCCTCTCTCCCTGCTGGGTTTCCCAATTAAGGACAGCCTGCGTCCGGCCAGTGAAGTGACGGACATGGATATACCGGAAATTTCAGAAGTTATTAACATTAGTTTTGAACTGATTCCGGCCAAGCTGGTTACAGGAATCATCACGGAAAAAGGATTGATTTCTCCCCATGCAGTGGGCCTGATGATGAAACCGGAAACCATGAGCTCCAGCATGATTCATAAGCTGGAAGCATGGAGAGAAAGCTGTGACAAACTAATATAGGTTATTGGATGGGGAAAAATAATGGATAAACGTTGGGATGCTCTGGCATCAATTTTAGTAAATTATTCAATTGGAGTCAAACCAGGGGAACGGTTGCTTATCACTATGATGGAGGTGGAGACGGAACCATTGGCACGGGCCTGTTACCGTGAAGCGGTCAAGGCAGGCGGCTACCCCTTTATTGAATATCAGTCAGCTTATCTGGAAAAAGACCTGATGCTTAACGGCAGCATGGAGCAGGTGGAATGGGTTAATGAGATGTGCCTGAATGGCATGGAATGGGCGGACTGCTACATAGGACTCAGGGGGGCAAGAAACCCGTATGAATGGAGCGATATACCGGGAGCCATGCTGTCGGCACATAAGCGCTCACTGGGCCGGGTATCGGCTGAAAGAAACCATACCAGGTGGGTTCTTACAAGGGTGCCCAATGAGGCATTTGCACAGCAGTCTCATATGCCATTAGAGGATATAATGGATTTTTATTTCAATGCCACTCTTGTGGATTGGAAAAAAGAAGGTGCGGCTCTTCAAAAGGTAAAAAACCTGATGGCGAACGGCAGCAGCGTCCGGGTAACAGGCAGGGAGACAGATATCACATTTACCACATCCGGCCGGATTTACGCGGTTGCTGACGGTCACATCAACATGCCTGACGGTGAGGTCTATACGTGTCCGATTGAAGAAAGTGTAAACGGAACCATCTATTTTGAGTTTCCGGGTGCTTATGCAGGTAACTATATTGAAGGGATACGGCTTACCTTCAAGGACGGAAAACTAATTCACTGTTCTGCTGAGACCAATGAAGGACTGCTGAAGGAAATCCTTGGGACAGATGAGGGGGCGTCTACCTTGGGAGAATTTGGAATAGGTCTGAATTACGGCATAACCAGATATTGCGGGGATATACTTTACGATGAGAAAATAGGCGGAACCATCCATTTTGCCCTGGGTCGGGGGTATCCTGAATGCCTGGGAAATGACAGATCGGCACTGCACTGGGACATCATCAAGGATACCCGGAATGAGGGGGCTGTATATCTGGATGGAAAAAAGGTAATGGAGAAGGGGATTTGGCTGATTTAAGCACATGACATAAAAGAAAGGGGTTGGCACAGTGAAGCCGGTTCGTTTATTGGCAATATCCGCAAGTCCAAGAAAAAAGGGAAACAGCCAATTTTTGCTGGATACCGTATTAGAATATACAAAGACCTTGAAATTTGAGGTGGACGTAAAACGTATCAGCTTATCAGACCGTAAGGTTGAGCCTTGTATTGGCTGCCTTGCCTGTTATAAAAACGGAGGGAGATGTGTCTTAAAGGATGGCTTTGAGGATATCCGCCAGTTATGGAAATGGGCGGACTGCATATTATACTGTACGCCAGTATATGTGGCAGGAATACCGGGGCAGCTGAAATGCCTGTTTGACCGTTTAAGCAACGCGGATTACGGGCTGGAAATCAGAGGCGCCCGTCATATGAAAACCATCGGCGCCATATCTCAGGGAGGAGATTTCTTCGGCGGCGGCGCAGAACTTTGCATGGCAGACATTATGCGTCATGCAGCCATGATGAACTGCGTATATATACCGCCGGATACCTCCTATATAGGGTCCGGCGGGTGGGTCTGGGACTCTCACGGCAATGCCATGAAGGAAAAGGCAGGTCTCATGACAGAGGACTACCGCCTGACCCTGGAAACAGCACACAGCATCATACAACGTTCTGTAGAGATGGCGGCCATTATCCGTTCCGGCAGCGCTGACCTTAGGGATGATTTGATGGAAGATGCGGCATACCGGTACTATTTTGAAAAAGCAGACGCTCTGGAGGAATGATATATGGGCTGTATTCTTTCGTTTGATGTTGGAACCACGGGTTTAAAGACAATTGTAATCAGCCAGGAAGGCAGAATCCTGAAACACTGTAATATCGAATATGGTATAGTACAGGAGCAGGAAGGGTTTGCAGAACAGGATCCTGCTGTCTGGTGGGATGCAGCAGTGAAAAGTATGCAGATCGTTTTGACCGGAGAAATCAGGAAGGAGCTCAGGGCCATCGGAGTCTCGGGACAGTTTCAAAGCCTGGTAATGTTGGACCAGAACTTTAACCCTCTTAGGAAGGCCATCCTATGGTGTGATCACAGAGGCGAGGAGATACTGCCTGAAATCACGAACATGGTTGGAGGGGAAAAACTGTTTTCAATCACAGCCAATCCTGCGCTCTCAGGTTCCAGCGTATCATTCCTTTTATGGGTAAAGAGATACGAACCCCATATTTACGAGCAGTGCAGGCACATCATGCTTCCGCATGAATATATCCGGTTCAGGCTGACGGGGGAGTGCGTGACGGACGTCACATCCGCCTCCAGTATGCAGCTTTTAAATGTACCGGAGAGGACCTGGTCCCGGGAATTATTTCGGAAACTAAATCTGGACGATAAAATCACAGGACCTTTGCTGGAATGTGGTGAAATTGCAGGAAGGACTACGGCCCGTGCCCGGCAGGAAACAGGAATTCCTGAGGGCATACCGGTCATTGCGGGTGGCGGGGACAGCGTTGTTTCTGCTGTTGGGACAGGCGTTATCCGTGAAGGCAGCTGTTTTACCTCCATAGGGACCTCCGGCATCATCTGCACCAACACAGATCGTATCAGGACAGATAGGAAAGGAAGGGTAAATACCTATTGCAGCGCGGTCCCGGGAAAATGGGCTGTTATAACATGCAGTATTACATCAGGTTTTGCCCTCAAATGGATGAAGGAAAATTTTTGCAGCATTGAGATGGAAACTGCCCGCAATAATCATACGGACGTATATGATGAAATGAGCCGGGAGGCATCACAAATAGCCGCTGGTTCAGAGGGACTTTTATTTCTGCCCTATCTCATGGGAGACAGAACTCCCCATTTGAACCCGGATGCAAAAGGTGTTTTTCTCGGGGCTTCCTCCTGCCATACAAGATCCCACTTCATACGCTCTGTCATGGAGGGTGCCGCATACTCTCTGATGGATGGCATATCTGTCCTCAGAGAGCTGGACATAGCTTTAGACGATTACGTACTTTGTGGGGGAGGAGCAAAGGGAAGTCTGTGGAGGGGCATTATAGCCGACATATATGGTCATGCCGTGTCGACCGTTCAAAATGACAGCGGTGCAGCCATGGGGGCAGCTGTCCTGGCTGCCTATGGCTGCGGTTTATATAAAACGCTGGAAGAGGCTGCCGGCGCTATGATTAAAAGAAATGAAACAAATGAGTTTAATCAGAATAATCATGAAACATATATGAAGTATTGGGAAGTATACCGTGACGCATATGTCAGGCTGGAAGACATATTCCGGAAGTTGAAAGAAATCAATGCTTAATTTAAGCCGAACTACTGGAATCCTCCATAGTTGCATGTTATAATCAATATATTGTTAGAACAAACAAATTATAACCTGTGGGTGATGGGATGAAGAAGTTGGCGGCGGCTAAATACAGGATTTTCCTGATTGTGTCATCATTCCTTCTGTGCCTTTTTTTAGCCTTGCCTGTGCAGGCAGCGGAGAAGGTGCGGGTAGGCTGTGTGGATATCGGGGATTTCATCCAGATAGACCAGGACGGCTATGCAATAGGATATGGGGCGGATTATCTGAATAAAATAGCAGAATATACGGGATGGGAATATGAGTATATCCAGGCGCCCTGGGGGGAGTGCCTGGATATGCTGCGCAGAGGGGAACTGGATTTACTGCTCCCTGCTGAATACAGCGAGGAGCGGGCAGAGGATTTCCTTTTCAGCAGCTACGAGTGCTGTTTTGATTTTGCCGCCCTGGTTGGGCGCAAGTCGGACGAACGTCTGTATTATGATGATTACCACGGGTTCCAGGGAATACGGGTAGGCATGATTAAGGGTAACTTCCTGAATGATTTATTTGACGAATATGCAGAGAATCATGGATTTTCCTATGAAGCCGTATACTATGATACCGGCACCCAGATACTGGAGGCCCTGGAGCGTGAGGATGTGGATGCCATTATCAACGGCAATATGGAATATAACATGAACCAGAAGCTTCTGGCCAAGATTGACTATATGCCGGCTTACTTCATCACGTCGGTGGATAAGCCCGGGCTGATGGTGCGGCTGAACAAGGCATTGAAGCAGATTTTCATAGATAATCCCTATTACTCGGCAGGACTTTATGAAAAATATTACCATGAGATGGACCGGCAGTTTGCAGAGTTTACCCGGGAGGAGAGCCAGTTTGTGAAACAGAACGGGCCGGTATCAGTGCTGGTGGCCCGGTCCGACTATCCTTTTGAATGGTATGACGAGAAGGAAAAAACATGCAAGGGCGCTTACGTGGACTATATGAGGCACCTTTCCAAGGTGAGCGGATTGAACTTTGAGTTCATTCCACTGGAACCGGAAGAGGCTTCAGCAGATAAATTGTTCCGAGAAAATGCCCAGATTCGTTTAAGTGTATTTAAGCAGAAAAGAAGCGGAATGTCCGGCAGTCTTAAATATACCATCCCCTACTATAACTGCAGTTTTAGCCTGGTAGGTAAAAAGGATGAGCCTCTGAATCTTTCCTCCTACCAGCGGATTGCAATGGTAGAAAAAGTGGACGGCCTGCAGGAGGTATTGGAAGACAAGTATCCCAAATGGGAGATTGTTACCTATGATACCCCTAAAGACTGTCTCACAGCGGTGGAAAACGGAAATGCCGACTGTGCCATGGTATCCTCCATCAAGCTGTCGGCGGACCGGAATCTTCTGGGCATGAATCTTGTGGTGGTGGACGGCAGTACGGCTGTTTCACCTGTTTACATAGGAGTCTCGGAAAGTGCCAATCCCCTGCTGGCCCAGGTCCTCTCCAAATCCATTGCAAAGGCGGGAGAGGGGGCTATGGATGAGGCTGTGTATGCAACCCTGCTTTCAGGCAAGGAAAACAAGGACTTCAGCTACTTCATACAGACTTATCCCTTATATTTTGCCTTTGGGGTTATAGCGGTTTCACTGCTGGGAGTGGGAATCCTGTTCATGCGTTACGATGCCCGCCATCAGAAACTGCAGAATCTGATTCTCCAGAAGAAGAATGAGGAGCTGAAGGCTGCTATTGCCATGCAGACCCTGCTTAGGCGCAAGGCACAGACTGATGCCCTGACCGGATTGAAAAACAAAAGCACCACGGAGGAGCTGTGCCGCGCCTGTCTGGAACATGCACAAGGGGACATATGTGCCCTGTTTATCCTGGACCTGGATGACTTTAAACACATCAATGACGAGAGGGGGCATCAGGCTGGTGATGTGGTACTCAGGGCCTTTGGTGATACCATACACAAATGTGTGCGCCAGGATGATGTGGCCGGCCGAATTGGCGGGGACGAGTTCATGCTGTTCATGGGCGGGATTAAAGATGCGGACCAGCTGACACGGTTTGCGGACCGTGTCTATAGGGCTTTAAAGGATAACCCTGATTTCAATGCCACCTGCAGCATGGGCATTGCAGTGGGCAGGACCGGCGATATATCCTATGAGGAGATGTTTGGGATGGCTGACCACGCTTTGTATCAAGCAAAGGCAAACGGAAAGAATAAATACCATATTGAATATATTCCGGGGGAGGCAGCGGAAGACGGGAATTCTGAATCTTCTGAGCCTGCAAAATCTTCCGGGGATATATTGTAACAACGTATGTATCCCTATAAAGACAGCATCAGAACCGGAATGGCTGCCAGGGACATGATGGCGGTGGTGACAATACAGCGCATAATCCTCATGGCCCCGCATTTGGCAGCCAGAAGGCCGCCGTTGCCAATGTTATGGGCGTACCGTGACATCTCCTGTATTGGCAATGGTTGTGTCTATAAATCCGGAACCGGAAATCCGGACATCCAGCGGACAATGCCCAGGTATACGGTGATGATACAGGGATTCAGAAGGATGCTTTTTTTTACCTCCAGTGATGTATAAAAAAATGGCACTGCTTCCAGGATATGCCATTTAAAGTATACCGCAATTCCCACTGCATGGCTGATTCGTTTCTCAACGAGATACAATTAGTAATTTTAATTCATTGACAGCGGCCCTTTATTAAAATATAATCATGGGTAGGCTGTTTTATTTTGATAAAAAAGAAGAGGTAATTATGCGTCGTATATCCTACATAATCACAAGTCTAATCATGGTCTTTTCAATGGCCACCATCACCGCCTTCGCAAAACCGGACTGGCCCATAGACACAGGGATTCAGTCAGAGGCCGGCATTGTCATGGATATGGATTCCGGGGCCGTGCTGTTTGCCCAGAACATACATGAGCAGAAGATTCCGGCCAGCATCACCAAGCTGCTGACAGCCCTTGTGGTAATTGAAAATACCAATGACCTGGACGCGCCGGTCACATTTTCCCATGACGCCATATACAATGTGGAATCCGGGGCCGGCAACAAGTTCAACCTGGAGGAAGGGGATGTATTAAGCGTCCGCCAGTGTCTCTACGCCATGCTCCTCCAGTCGTCCAACCAGTCGGCCAATGCTCTGGCAGAGTATGTGGCGGGAAGCAGACAGGCTTTTGTGGATATGATGAACCAGCGGATTGCGGAGCTTGGCTGTAATGAAAGCCATTTTGCCAATCCATCCGGTTTGAACGACGACACCCAGCGCACCACGGCCTACGACATGGCCATCATAGCCAGGGCCTGCTTCCAGAACCCCACTGTGCTGGAGATTGCCTCAGCCAGGACTTCTACTATACCAGCCACTGCCAACAACCCCAATGGGCGGACTTTTTCCATTGAGCATAAAATGCTGCTGTCGGATGATTCCAACTATTATCCCGATGCCATTGCAGGTAAGACCGGCTGGACATCCCAGGCAGGACAGACCCTTGTCACCTATGCCAGACGGGAGGGCAGAGGCCAGATAGCAGTTACCCTTAAGAGTACCCAGAAAACCCATTATTCAGATACAAAGACCATTCTGGATTTCTGCTTTGCAAAATTCAAGAATGTGAACATAGCTGACAATGAAATCGAATATGTCACAGGAGACACGCCTGTAACCATTGCCGGGGAGACATATGATCCATCGGAACTATCCATTGAAAGCGGGGCGGTTATCACCATACCTAATGACGCACAGTTTACAGATGCGGACAAGGCGCTGGAGACGGATTTGCCTGAGGACCATCCCCAGGAGGCCGTGGCCAGGCTGGTCTACACCTATAATGAGCGGAGAGTTGGAGATGCATGGATTTACAGCTCCAGGGTCCAGGCTGTTAACGCAACTCCCTCCGAGCCTGGTGAGGATACGCCCCAGGAAAGCCAGCCCGAAAAGGACGGACAGGACGGAAAAACCGGCCTTAAGCTTCCAAGGGCAGTGCTCATAGGCGGCGGGGCTGTCCTGGTCTTGGCGCTGATTGCCGGCGGCGGAGTATTCTGGTTTAAAAGACGGCAGGCAGCGGAGCGGGAACGCCAGCGTATCCTCAGGGAAAAGCGCAGACAGCGTCTGGCGGACATAGGTTATACGGAAGAGGATTTTGAACGTCTGTTAGATGAACGAAGAAAGCAGCATGACATGCGCTGATTTTCTTCATGTTGCAGATAAAAATAGCAGGAAAGAGACGCAGACAGGAGGTTTTGTGAATGGCTGTCTGCGTCTTTTTCGGTACGTTCGCCCGGACGGCTCTGTCCGGGGATAGAATGGGAGGAGCGAACTTCATGGCATATTTTCCGTTTTTTGCAGATATTGAGGGAATGAGATGGCTGATTGCGGGCGGTGGAAGCGTGGCCCTGAGAAAGGTGCATGATCTGCTTCCCTATGGAGCGGTCATCGAGGTAGTATCCCCGGACATGTCCCCTGGCCTGGATGAGATGGCGCAAGACATCGCATACACGGACACTCTCAAGCTGACCAGAAGAGAGTTCGAGGACAGGGACCTGGATAGAGCCGACTTTGTCATTGCGGCCACGTCTGAGCCTGGCCTTAACAGCAGAATATCCGTACTGTGCAGGTCAAAAAGGATTCCTGTAAATGTGGTGGATGTAAAGGAGGAATGCTCCTTTATCTTCCCGTCCATTGTACGGGACGGACCTGTGGTGGTGGGAATTTCCACCGGCGGCATGAGCCCTGTCATAGCCAGGTACCTGAAGGCCAGAATCCGGTCCGTAATGCCGGACAGCCTGGGAGAGCTGACAACCCGGCTGGGAGCTTACAGAGAGACGGTCAAAGACCTGTTCCCTGACTCGCCCAGGGTCCGTTCAGCCTTGTTTTACGAGCTGGCGGAGGAAGGACTCAGCCATAACGGCTGTCTCACACGGGAACAGGCGCAAATTATAATAAACAGAAAGCTGGAACAGGAACATGAATGATATCATCCGCATTGGAACAAGAAAAAGCGCACTGGCGCTGATTCAGACACAGCTTGTAGCTGATGAATTAAGGCAGGTCTGTCCTGGCATACAGGTGGAAATCGTAACAAAGGATACCCTGGGGGACCGGATACTGGACAAGCCCTTACAGGAATTCGGGGGCAAGGGTGTCTTTGTATCTGAGTTTGAGCAGGCCATACAGGAAGGCGTCATAGACCTTGCGGTCCACAGCGCCAAGGACCTTCCCATGGAGCTGGCCCAAGGACTGACCATTGCAGCGGTATCCGGGCGGGAAGACCCAAGGGATGTGCTGGTCACCATGAGAGGCCATAGGATCCGGCCGGAGAGCGTGGTCCATATCGGCACCTCCAGTCCAAGGCGGCAGCTTCAGGCCCGGTTGATGTGCAAAACACTGTGGCCGGAGGCTGCCGGGGCAGAATGCAGCACTCTCAGGGGAAATGTTCACACCCGGCTCAGGAAACTGGAAGAGGAGAATTTTGACGGTATCATCCTGGCGGCTGCCGGATTAAAAAGGCTGGGACTGCTGGAACAGGATACCTACGAATATACGTTTCTGGCTCCGGAAGAATTCATACCGGCAGGAGGCCAGGGACTGATGGCGGTGGAGGCAAAAGCAGGAACCGCGGCCCACAGTCTCGCCCAGGCCATGGACCATGCCCAGGGACGGCTGTGCCTGGATCTGGAGAGAAGCGTCCTTAAACAGCTGGATGCGGGATGTCATGAGCCCATCGGCATCTACTCTGTCCTTCAAAACGAGCAGTTGGAGGTATGGGGCATCAGCAGCCCCAGGGAAGAGGTAAAGCGGATTCACCTGACCGGCGGTACATCCCGGAGGGATATAGAAAAACTGGCGTCAGAAGCATGGAAAGGATTGATGTGATATGGAGAATAAGGGAATGGTATATCTGGTGGGCGCAGGTCCGGGGGACCCGGCCCTGATGACCCTGAAAGGCCAGGCGCTTCTTAGTTCCTGCGGCGCCCTTGTCTATGATCATCTGGCATCCAGACAATTCCTGGAATGGGTGCCCTCCGCCTGCCGTAAAATCTATGTGGGCAAACAGGCCGGACATCACTCCATGAAACAGGATGAGATAAACGCCGTTCTGGTGGAACTGGCTCTTTCAGGGCTTACGGTGGTCCGGCTAAAGGGTGGGGATCCCTTTGTGTTCGGGCGGGGCGGCGAGGAAATCCAGGCACTGGAGGCCCACGGGATTCCCTACGAAACCGTTCCTGGCGTAACATCCGCCATAGCGGTCCCGGAATGCGCCGGGATTCCCGTAACCCACCGCGGGGTAAGCAGAAGCTTCCATGTGATTACAGGCCACACCCGGGACGGAGAGGATTGTCTCCCTCCTGAGTTTGAAACATACGGTTCCCTGCCGGGTACCCTGGTATTCTTAATGGGCCTGGGACAGCTTCCGGCCATTACAGCCAGGCTGATTGAGGGAGGAATGGCTCCGGACACACCTGCGGCTGTCATTGAAAACGGCACCCTGCCGGACCAGAGGGCAGTCCGGGCGCCGCTTTCCGGGATTCACGCCAAGGTAATGGAGGCGGGGATCGGCACTCCGGCCATTATTGTTGTGGGCGAAACAGCCTCCTTTGATATGAAATGCGATTTGAAATGCCGTTCTTTTGGTCCCCTGGCCGGATACAGAATCGGTATGGTTGGCACACGGCATTTTACAGACAGTCTTGGACATGCCCTTAAACAGGAGGGAGCGGTTGTCTTACCAATCCTGGAGATGAAAGTGATATCCCATACAAAATGCCCTGCCATGCAGGAAGCCTACCGAAACCTGGCTGCATATACCTGGCTGATATTTACCAGCGCCAATGGTGTGCGCCTGTTCTTCCAGGAAATGCAGCACTCCGGCATGGATTACCGCTTGCTGGGTCATATAAAATTTGCCGTTATCGGCGACGGCACCGGCAGGGAACTGGCAAACTTCGGTTTCCATGCAGACTATATGCCGGATTCCTTCTGTGCCGAGGCACTGGCCCGGGGACTGGCATCCATCCTTACAGACAGCGACCGCATCCTCATTGCCCGCTCCAGAGGCGGATCACCTGTACTGACCAGTATACTGGAAAAAGCCGGACTTGTTTACGATGACATTGTTCTTTACCAGGTGGAAGGCAGGCTGGTGAGTGAACAGAGGCAGGCGGAAGAGGGATTTGACTATATCACCTTTGCCAGCGCGTCCGGTGTAAGGGCTTATCTTTCAAGCGGCCTGAATATAAATCCCGGACAAAGGACAGGACAGACCAGGCTGGTATGCATCGGGGACATAACGGCAGGGGAGTTAAAAAAACATGGAATAAAGGCAGATATCACTGCCGGAACATACCATATACAGGGGCTGGTGCAGGCCATTGCAGATGACGCCATATCCCGCGAAGCGGAAGGTTCTGCATCCGTATAACCTGTAGTTATGAAAAATATATAAATAAAGTATAAAAAAAGTGTTAAAATATCATTGATTTCTCTGTGTTAAAGTGGTAAACTTCTTGACATCAAGAGTTTGATACTAGAGAAAAGCAATGACTGGGACATGTCATGGTTTCAGATTCCGGCACAGAGAGCAGCCCGGCTGGTGGAAGGGCGCGCGAGAGGAATCATGGCCTCACCCAACAGCTTCTGTTCTGAACCCCTTTCCCGAGAGAAAGGCCAGTAGGGATGGACGGGTTTCTTTCCGTTAACAAAGATTCCGGCTGACTGAGAGCAGCAGGAACTTAAGGGGCTGTCCTTTTACGGGGCGGCAAACAGAGTGGTAACGCGGATTGATTCGTCTCTGCATCGCAAGGTGCAGGGACCTTTTCTTTTTACAGGGCCGGTTATTGTTCTTTTCAGTGCAGGGAGCTTAAGCAGGATGCAGAGGCATTTCCCGGACAAACTCTTTGAAACCTACTTTATATACGTGAGGAGACTTGATGATGAATGGTTTAGTTATGATGCTTTTAGCCGTAGTGGTATTAGGCGGTGCCTATCTGATTTACGGCAGATATCTGGCAAAGAAATGGGGTGTTGACCCCGATGCAAAGACCCCGGCCTATGAGATGGAGGACGGTGTGGACTATGTGCCGGCTGATACCAACGTGGTATTCGGCCACCAGTTTGCCTCCATTGCAGGAGCAGGCCCCATCAACGGCCCCATCCAGGCCGCTATGTTTGGCTGGCTGCCCGTTATGCTGTGGATTCTTCTGGGAGGCGTATTCTTCGGCGCGGTTCAGGACTTTGCCGCCATGTATGCTTCCGTCAAGAACAAGGGACGTTCCATTGGCTACATAATCGAGGTTTATATCGGCAAGCTCGGCAAAAGGCTGTTCCTTTTATTCACCTGGCTGTTCTCCATCCTGGTAGTGGCGGCCTTTGCTGACATTGTGGCAGGCACATTCAATGGTTTTGATGCAGCCAAAGGCGAGAGAATCGCTGCTAACGGAGCCGTTGCCACCACATCTCTTTTATTCATTGCATTTGCAGTGGTACTGGGATGCTTCCTGAAGTATGGAAAATGCAGCAAGCTGATAAATACCCTGGTTGCCATCGGACTTCTTGTGCTGGCTGTCGCCCTTGGACTGGCATTTCCCGTCTATGTGCCCCAGAGCGCATGGCTCATTTTCGTATTCCTGTATGTGATTGTTGCCTGCGTGACTCCTGTATGGGCTCTGCTTCAGCCCAGGGATTATCTGAACAGCTACCTGCTGCTGGCCATGATTATCGGTGCGGTTCTGGGAATATGTGTTTATAATCCGGCCATCAACCTTCCCTCCTTTACATCATTTGTGTTTACAGATGCAAAGGGAAATATTTCCTATTTGTTTCCAACCCTGTTCGTTACAATTGCCTGCGGTGCCGTATCCGGCTTCCATGCGCTGGTATCCTCCGGAACAGCCAGCAAGCAGATTAAAAATGAAAAGAACATGCTGCCGGTATCCTTTGGCGCCATGCTGTTAGAAAGTCTTTTGGCCATTACCGCGCTGATTGCTGTCGGTGCGTTGGCTACCAGTGAAGGCCTTCCAACCGGAACACCTCCACAGGTATTTGCCAAGGCCATTGCCATGTTTCTTACCACATTGGGAATGCCTGATTCCATCAGCTATACACTGATCACGCTGTCCATTTCAGCCTTTGCCCTGACCAGCCTGGATTCCGTGGCGCGCGTGGGACGTATTGCTTTCCAGGAATTTTTTACCAACGACGATATTGACCCATCAAGGCAGAATTCCCTGAACAAGGTGCTGACTAACAAATATTTCTCCACCATACTGACCCTGGCTCTCTGCTACGCATTATCCAGGGCAGGTTACGCGAGCATCTGGCCTCTGTTCGGCTCTGCCAACCAGCTGCTTTCCGCGCTGGCCCTGATTGCCTGCGCCGTATTCCTGAAAAAAACACACAGACAGGGCGTCATGCTCTGGGGGCCCATGGTTATCATGCTTGGCGTCACCTTTACGGCCCTGAGCCTTAAAATCAAGGACCTTATATCGGCCCTGTCAAGCCAGTTTGTATTCGGCAACGCGCTTCAGCTGGTGTTCGCAGTTCTTCTTCTGATTCTGGGCGTGATTGTTGCCTTTGAGGGCATCCGCAAGCTTTTGGATAAGGATACAGAGGCAGATAAGGCAGCTCCAGGCAAGGGTGTGACTGCGTAGAGGGTGTGACCGCCGCATTGTTTATCTGCAATAAAAGGATGCAAACTCTGTAAAGAGAACATGCATCCTTTTATTGTGTTTTAAACAGAACCCATCCGAAGATGCCGGCAGCGGATTTTTTGGAAAACCGTTCAATTTCTATGTTCATTTTACTTGAAAAGCCAGGACAGGTAATGCATAATGATAAAAGATGAACCCTCTGATATCTTACTGAAACAGCTTCAGCAATACGGATTGGGGTTCAGGAAAGCAGGACTTCACATGAAACACAGATACAAATGGCTCCGCATACTGGCCGCTCTCGTTGTCATGACGGTTTTTGCTGCCGGTATCATGGCTTATCTGATATGGAGTGGACGGATTCTCTTAAACAATCCTTCAAAAACACGTTATCCGGTACGGGGGGTGGATGTGTCCCATTACCAGGGCGAAATTGACTGGAATGTGCTGGGACAGCAGGATATTGATTTTGCTTACATCAAAGCCACAGAGGGCAGTTCCCATGTGGATGAGAAATTTTCTCAGAATTGGTCAGAATCGGCCCTGTCCGGCCTGGCTGTGGGAGCATACCATTTTTTCAGTTTTGACAGCAGCGGGAAGGACCAGCTGGCGCATTTCATCCAATGTCTGCCTGACAGGGAAGGGATGCTTCCGCCGGCAGTTGATGTGGAGTTTTACGGTGACAAGGCTGCCAATCCTCCAAATCCGGCGGAGGTGGAGCAGGAGCTTGGGGCCTTGCTGGAAGGACTGGAAGCACAGTATGGGATAGTCCCTATAATCTATGCCACGGAGGAATCCTGGAACCTGTACATCCGCGGAAGGTTTGACCGGTATCCGCTCTGGATTCGCAACGTAAAAACAAAGCCCCGCACCGAGGGGGAACCATGGCTGCTGTGGCAGTATACCAACCGCCAGCGTCTTGGGGGATATGAGGGAGAGGAGACATTCATTGATATGAATGTGTATTGCGGGAGCCGTGAACAGTGGGAAAACTGGTACGGGAATCGTAATAAATCGTAAGGAGTGCCCAAAGACTTTTCTTGCTTCTCCTGCTATACTTTTGACAAAGGCCGTTGGCGGGATTATCCCGGTTTGGAAACAGATAAAGGGGCAGGTAAGGAGGAGCAAACATTTTATATGGAACCAACAACAAAAGAAAAAAACGGACAAAACCAGGAGGACAGACAGGATACAGAACCAAACAGCAACAAACCTCATAAGCCGGGAAAGGGCAGATACATGATTGTGTCAGCCCTGGCCGGCATTCTGGTTTTAGCTGCCGTCCTGGCTGTATTCATGACAAGGCACAGGGAGACTGGCAGCGTTATAGCCGGGATGGATTACCACGAAGCTGCTGTGGATAATAAAATCTATACCTCGTATTCCCAGCATGATACGCGCTGGAGCAGCAATCCTCTGGGCAGTTCAAAGGACACCATGGGAAGTTCCGGATGTCTGACCAGCTGCATCGCTGCATCCCTGACCGCTCAGGGAGTGCACAGTTTTTCGCCGGGGGAACTGAATCAGATTTTCAATGAAAATAAGGTTTATAATGACCGCGGAGCCATTGTGTGGAAGGAACTGGAACAGGCATTGCCCTATGCCAGAGTCCGCCTGGACTGCGGTACCACCAGCGAGAGCATCAACCGCCTGCTGGATGAAAAAATGTATCCCATTGTAAAGGTAAAGCGTAAAAGCGGGGCCGTGCACTGGATTATGCTTACGGGTACGGAAAAGGATACTCTCGATATCACAGCCATGGATCCCATTGACGGTTTCGTCCATATGAGTGATTATGATAACCGTATCTATGGCATCAGGGTGGTAACCGGCAGCGGGAAATCATCGGAAACAACAGGAGGGGAGACGGAAGCATCAGGTAAACCCGATGAAGTTTCCGGCACCTTGTCTGGACAGGGACAGGATAAAACCGGTAAAACAGAGGACAGGGATACAGCCGCAGTGACAGGCAGGGCGGAGGAAGGATTCTGGAAAACAGAGGAAGCCTTTGCGCAGAAGGAGATTCAGCCTGTATCCTTAGAAGAACTTGGAAAGGCGCCTGATGCGCAGGGAATAGTATTTTTATCAGCCCTTTCCCAGAACAAATTCCGTCTCTACGGCTATGCAGGGCCGGCAGGACATTACGACGGTATTTACATCACGGACTGGGAGGGCAACATGAATTCATTTCCCTCCATTCCCTATACTTCTCCCCGGTTGATTCTTCCTAAAATGGGATGGGACCAGGAGAACGGCATATTGAAAGCCTCCTTTCATACCATGACTGGCACTTCCCTGTCCAGAGAGCAATTTTATGCCTTTCTGCGATATGACACAGGACATCTGGAACCATATGAATTCCGGGAAGAGGACTATGAAAAACAGCTGGACCGGCGCCTGTCCTATAAACTCGACAAGGAGAAAAACATGGTCACATTCTACGATGAGTCGGAAAAAATCGTATCCTTACCCTTAGAGGACCTGGACAGCAGCCGCATCCGGGATGTCATTTATACGGATTTTGTGGCCTTTAATCCGAATCAGCCCGTGACAATGGCATTTACTCCTGGTTTTATAATAGAAGGAATGACAACCCCTCAATACCTGGAGCAGGATGTCCGTCTGGAAGCAGCCATTGATGTCATACGCGATTCGGATTCCAGCGGAGCAGATGTGGTAAAATTCCATATCAGGGACATTGAAAAGGGCGGGAGCTGATTGTTGGATTCGATTGCTCTTCACGGCATTTGAGAATATTTTGGATATATAACAGCATTTTACGCTTAATTTTTCAATTTTCCTCATTTTCTCTTGACTTGGAGTTGACTTTAAGTTGTAGACTCTCATTACAGCTTAACAACAACATTTCAAGGAGGACAATCAATATGTCTATCGTTTACATGACAAGGGAAATCACGCCGGAAAGCCTGGTCCGGATTTACCGCGCATTGGGTGTCTCACTACCCGGCAGCGCAGCGGTAAAGATCTCCACAGGGGAGCCGGGCGGCCGCAATTTCTTGCAGCCGGAGCTTATCAGGAACCTTGTACAGGAACTTAAGGGCACCATTGTGGAGTGCAATACTGCCTATGAGGGAAGAAGGAACACTTCCAAAGCTCACTGGGAGACCATGCGGGACCATGGGTTCACAGCCATTGCTCCCTGTGATATCCTGGACGAGGAGGGCCATATGCCCCTTCCGGTAACAGGCGGTCATCATCTGACGGAAAATTATGTGGGATCCCATCTTCAAAACTATGATTCCATGCTCATGCTTTCTCATTTCAAAGGCCATGCCATGGGAGGCTTTGGCGGGGCTTTAAAGAACATGTCCATTGGGCTTGCATCCTCTTACGGCAAAATATGGATTCACTCTTCCGGCACCAGCACCCGGTTTGAGGATGTATTTACAGCGGACCACGATTCATTCCTGGAATCCATGGCGGACGCGGATCGCTCCGTCATGGACTATATGGGCCGTGAAAATATAGTGTACATCAATGTGGCCAACCGTCTGTCCGTGGACTGCGACTGCGACGCCCATCCCCATGACCCGGAGATGGGGGACATCGGTATTTTCGCATCCGCAGATCCTGTGGCCCTGGACCAGGCGTGTGTGGATGCAGTATACGCTTCTGAGGATGACGGAAAGGCTGCCCTTATAGAGCGCATAGAATCCCGGAACGGGATACACACGGTGGAGGCAGCCCATTCTCTTGGCCTTGGCAGCCGCAGATATGAGCTCAGATGTATTGATTCATACAAAAATTGATTCATACAAGATTACAGGGTAAAGGAGTTGATGAAGGTTTGACTATTGCAGAAGTCAGCAGACAATATGACATATCGGCCGATACACTGCGCTACTATGAACGGATCGGCCTTCTTCCCCATGTGGGCCGCACGTCCGGCGGCATCCGCAATTATTCCGAGGATGACTGCCATTGGGTGGAGTATATCAAGTGCATGCGCAGCGCAGGGGTTTCCGTGGAGACATTGCTGGAATATGTGACATTGTTCCATCAGGGAGCTTCCACCATCCAGGCCAGAAAGAATCTCCTTCTGGAACAGCGGGAACAGATTGCGGCCCGAATCAATGAACTGAACCAAGTCCTGGCAAGGCTGGACTGGAAACTGGACGGCTACGAGGAACGGATGCTGTCATACGAGGAGCATTTAAAATAGTATTCAACCGGGCATGGAAAAAGCCTTATATTATAAGGGTGCAACAGATTATTGCGTGACACCGGAACCAAGAGCAGATAATATGAATTCAGAACAAAGACTATTATAAAATGGTTCCCGGAGGTACCGCTATGAAAAATACAGTAGGAAAGAATATTGTAAAATTGAGAAAGGAACAGGGGATGTCCCAGGAACAGCTGGCCCAAAAGATTCACGTCACCCGGCAGGCCGTATCCAATTGGGAAACAGGCAGGAGCCAGCCGGATCTGGATATGCTGGAAACCCTGGCAAGTGCCTTCGGAACCGATATTCTTGTAGTCATATACGGTCAGATGCCAGCCGGTGCAGATGAGGAGACCAGGTCTGCCGTCAGAAAGCGTCACCTGAAAAAGGCCGTGTTCTGGGGCATCCTGACCCTGGCCTCATACCTCATTCTGACAGCGTTAGGACGGCATCTGGATGTGCTAAAAACCAGGACATACAATTCCATGCCTTATATCCTGCTGCAGACATCCGTCATGCCTCTTATAAGTGTGGGATTTGCTGTCAGCCTGATGCATGTGCTGAATGTGGCAGGCACTGTACGGATAGCTAAATCCGGCATGAGAAAAAAACTCCTTGTAGTGGGAGGGCTGACAGCTGCACTCTACATGCTCTGTATGCTGTGGCTGTTTGTCCCCCTTCCGTTATTCCCGGGAGCCCCCCTGTGGATTTGGCGCATGTCCTTTTCCGTTATCCCCCATATCCTGTTTTTTTCCATAGGACTGCTTCTTTACCTTGGACTGGACCATGATAACGAATGAAAACCTTTGCCGGGAGACTGGCTGTTTAAGCATTATAACAATCCCAATCACACACGCCGTACATTCCTGATAAGGAGGATACCACATGATAAGCGTCGAATTTCACAACACAGTGGATGATTCCCTGCTGAAGTTTGCAGTCATCCTGTCCAGATACCAGGGGAAATGGCTGTTCTGCCAGCACAGGGATCGGGATACCTACGAGTGTCCCGGAGGCCGCAGGGAAGCAGGGGAAAAGATAGAACACACGGCCCGCAGGGAATTATACGAAGAGACCGGTGCAGTGGGCTTCACCTTGACGCCGTTAAGCGCATATTCGGTCCGTGAGACCGCTGGAGACCCTGATACGCCTGGGATAAGCTACGGAATGCTCTATTACAGCGACATTACAGAGCTGGGCCCCATACCGGAGGGGTATGAGATAGCCCGCACCGCACTGTTTAGGGAACCACCCGCCAACTGGACTTATCCTGACATCCAGCCTGTCCTTCTCGGATATCTGAAAGCCTGGCTCCGGGAGTCAGGAGATGGTGGGGCCAATGATTTCTGATTGTCACTTCCGGTGTTTCCTGTTATAATGATAGGGAAATACGGAGGTTTGTAAATGATACTGATGAATGAAATACCAGACCGGTTCTGGAGCCTGTTCCGCTCTGTCAACCGGTCTACTTACATAGAGGCACTTCTTAAAATCAACGAGGAGTATGAGTACAGCAATTACTTTCTCAGCAGGGAAGTCTGCATCCAGCTTTTAAGTGAATATTTCTCCCAGAAAAAATATGTCATATGGCAGGACGAGACCGAGGATGACTGGGATGAACTGGAACCGCCTGCCACCAGGGTTCTTAACTGGCTCCTGAGGACCGGCTGGCTCCGCAAGGTGGATGATTACGCCAGCATGACGGTCAACATCGTCATTCCGGATTACGCCGCGGTGATGATTGAGGCATTTTCACGTTTATTAGGCGATGATGAGGATGAGACCCAGGTTTATATCCAGAATGTCTATGCCATTCTATTTTCTCTGAAAAACGACCCCCGCTCCAGCGTCAGCCTGCTAAATACGGCTCTCATAAACACGAAAAAACTGAACAAGTCCCTTCAGGACATGCTGCACAATATGGATAAGTTCTTTGGCAGCCTGCTGGAACAAAAAAATTACGGGACCCTGTTAAAGGAGCACCTGGAAGGATACGTGACGGAAATCGTCAATAAAAAATATCATATATTAAAGACCTCGGACAATTTTTATCTCTACAAGACAGATATTAAATCCTGGATAGCCGCCATGCGGGAGGACAGTTTCTGGATAAATAAAATGTGCGCAAAAAGCGCGGCTTCAGCCAGAGGCCAGAAAAAGGCCCCCCTGACAGAATACGATATTGTGGAGAAGCTGGACCAGCTGGAGCGCGGGTTCGATGATATAGAACACCGCATCTCCAACATGGACAAGGAGCACTCCCGTTATGTCAAGGCAACCGTCACACGCCTCAACTACCTGTTAAACCAGGAGGACAACATGAAGGGGCTTGTAATCAGGCTTTTAAACCATCTTTCGGAATACGGCTGCCCGGAAGAGGAGCTGGCATCTGTAAGCGCCAGGATGAACCTGTCCCAGATGACCATATTGTCAGAAAAATCCCTGTACAAACGGCGTAAGACCAAGGCAGACTTTACAGAACAGTTAAAGGATGAGGAAGAATCCGAGGAACTGTCCATGGAGGAAGTTCTGAACCTGAACAAGGTCAGGAACCGTTACAGCCAGAAGGAGATTGAAGCCTTTATAGAAGGCAGCATGACTGAGGGAAAAATGGTGGTGGACGAACAAACCATACATTCGGACCAGGACTTTGAAAAACTGATACTGGCCTATGACTATTCCACCAGGAGAAAGAGTCCTTATAAGGTGGAAGAGGAAGATTCGGAAATGGTGCACTGCAAAGGCTATACCTATCCGCGGCTGGTATTTGTCAGGAGGGCAAGATAGTGGAAAACATGGAATTGGAAAACAGCATGACAGACATCGCGCCGGCGGCCGGATACACCGGAAACGGCGTTCCTTACTACGACAATCTGATGCAGTGGGAGCAGATGGAAGTGACGGAAATCATCCGTCTCCTGTGGCGCCAGACCTTTATACTGGAACACAAATATGACAAGCGCACCGGAAGATTCCAGTACAACAGAGATTACCGGGTATGCAGCAAACACCTGGAATTTATGAAGAATTATTTTGCCATCAGCGGAGTGGAGCTGCGCGAAAACAGCCAGATGGGCGTCATGTACATCCAGGGTGAAACTGTGGTGGGAGACAAGCTGCCCCGCCTGGCCACCCTGTATCTGCTGGTGCTGAAGCTGATATACGATGAACAGATGGAAAGCGTTTCCACCAGTGTCAATGTCTATACATCTCTGCGGGAAATCCACGAAAAGCTAGGCAATTACAGGCTGTTCAAGAAGCAGCCCGCTCCCACGGAAATCCGCCGGGCAGTGACCCTCCTGAAAAAATACCAGGTTATAGAACCTTTGGATCTGCTGGAGGACTTAAAAAGCGAAAGCCGCATGATTATATATCCCTGCATCAACGTGGTGCTCATGGGAGACGATGTGCGCTGCCTTCTTTCCTCCTTTGAGGATGATTCGGATGAAAGCGGAGTCCAGTTGAAAGCTGATTTGGAGGAGGAAGAACCGGACGCCACGGACGGAATGACGGAGGACGGAATGGCGGAGGACGAAATGGCGGAGGATGAGATGACGCAGGATGAAATGACAGAGGATGAAATGACAGAGGATGAAATGGCATCTGAGGAAGGAGAACCATGGAACAGAAAATAGCAAACGATCGTTTTCTCGCCCTTTCCAGGATATGTTTGAATAACTGGCACTATATAACCAAAAGGACCCTGTCCTTTAATGATGAAATTAATTTTTTTACCGGACATTCGGGCAGCGGCAAGTCCACGGTTATAGACGCCATGCAGATTGTGCTCTATGCCAATACGGACGGCAGGGGCTTCTTCAACAAGGCGGCTGCCGATGACTCTGACCGCAGCCTGATTGAATACTTAAGAGGTATGGTAAATATCGGTGAAAACAACGAGTTTTCCTATCTGCGCAATCAGAATTTTTCCTCTACCATTGTGTTGGAACTGAAACGAAGCGATACGGGCCAGTGCCAGTGCGTGGGAATTGTCTTTGATGTGGAGACAGCCACCAATGAGATATCCCGCCGTTTCTTCTGGCACAAAGGACCCATGTGGGACAATGGCTACAGGGGCGGGAAACGGACCATGTCCATCGTGGAAATAGAAGACTATCTTCAGGCGAATTACAGCCGGGAGGATTATTTCCTGACCTCCCACAACGAGCGATTCCGCCGCATACTCTACGATTCCTACCTGGGGGGCCTGGACTCTGAAAAATTCCCCCTTCTCTTCAAGCGGGCCATCCCATTCAGAATGAACATCAAACTGGAGGATTTTGTAAAAGAATACATCTGCATGGAGCAGGACATCCATATCGAGGACATGCAGGAAAGTGTTATGCAGTACGGCCGCATGAGAAAGAAAATAGAGGACACATGTGCGGAAATCCAATCCTTAAAACAGATTGAGGACAGATTCCTAACCTATGCTGACAAGGAACAGCAGATCGAAAAATGTTCCTACTTTGTGCAGAAACTGGAGATTCTGCAGCTTCAGTCAGAGGTCCGTACCCTGGCTGACAGGGCAAAGCTGGCAGGAGAGGACCTGAAAAAGCAGGTTCAGGCCAGAAGCTCAGTGGACGAACAGATTGGCGAGCTGACCCGGCAGAGCGACGAGCTGCTGCGCCGTATTGCCTCCACAGGGTATGAGGAGCTGAAAAGCCAGCTTAAGAGCCTGAATGAACTGTTGGAACAGCTGGGAAAAAGCGAAGCCAGGTGGCAGCAGACCGCAACCGCCTTAAAGCGCTGGGAGGAAGAGGACATCACCTCCAACCAGACCCTTTGGGATATGGAGGAATTTGAAAACCGCACCATTGACCTGGAGACATTGGAACGACTGAAAAAAAACATGGTATCCATGCGTACAGATACGGAAAAACAGCATCAGGAAGCTGCTGCCGCTGTCAGAGAGCTCAAAAAGCAGGAAAAGCAGACAAGAGATGAACTGGAAAAACTTCGTTCCGGCAGCAAAGCCTATCCCAAATATCTGGAAAATGCCAGGAGCTACATCCAGCGCCGCCTTCTGGAGAAAACTGGTAAGAGCGTGGATGTGCATGTGCTGGCTGATCTGCTGGACGTAAAGAGAGATGAGTGGCGCAACGCGGTGGAGGGCTATCTGGGAAACAATAAATTAAATCTGGTGGTATCTCCTAAATACGCCAGAGCCGCCCTGGAAATCTACGGGGAACTGGATAAAAAGGAATACTTCAATGTGGCTGTGCTGGATACGGAAAAGGCATCCCAGAACCAGCCCCAGGTACAAAAAGGCGCCCTCTCAGAGGAAGTGACTGTGAGGGAGTCCTACTTAAAACCTTATATAGACCTGCTGCTTGGAAAGGTCATCAAGTGCAATACCATAGATGAATTAAGGGAATGCCGTATCGGCATCACCAGCGGCTGCATGCTCTACCACACCTTCCGCCTGCAGCACATCAACCCGGATAACTACACTAAATTTGCCTATATCGGCAAGGACAGCGTCAGGAGGCGTATCCGTCTTCTGGAGCAGGAACTGGCGAGCCTGGAGGAAAAGAAAAAGCCTTTGGAGGAAACGGCCAGGGAGTCCCTTAGAATCCTGGCCCTCCCCTGGCTCTCAGCCGAACCCACGGAATACATGGACTGGCTGAATGACATAAACAGCTACAAAGCCAAGGAGCGTGAAAAGAAAAAACTGATACAGAAGCTGGAGCTTTTAAAGGAGCAAAATGTAGACCAGTTAGAACGGGACCGCCAGGCGGTTATCACGCTCTGCGACGGCAAAAAGAGGGAGAGGGACAGCCTGAATGTGCTGATCCGTGACAAAGAGCGTGAGATAGAAGGGTGCCGGAATAAGTCCATTGACAGCCAGTCCCGTCTCACGTCAAAGGAACGGGAGTTAAAGCAGAATCCTGACTATGACAACGAACTGTCAGCCTATCTGCCCTCCAGGGATACGGTGCGCTATGACAGGGAAAAAGAAACCTTCATTGCCAGGTGCAGCAAACTGTCTGAGGCCAGGGAAGCAGCTTTTCAGGAGCTTCTGGCCGTCAGGACCAGCTATATCAGGACTTACCCCAACCGCAATTTCACGGTAAACGCCAGAGATAACGCTGCCTATGACCGCCTTTTAAGCGACCTGAAATGCGATAATCTGGAAGAATACAAGCAGAAAGCAACGCAGCAGGCCAAATCCGCGGTAGAACATTTCCGGGATGACTTTATGTATAAAATCCGCAGCGCAATCCGGGAGGCCCTGATACGCAAGGATGAGCTGAACCGCATCATCAGCCGCCTGGATTTCGGAAAGGACAAATACCAGTTTGTTATCGGCCGCAACAAAGGACCTGACGGGCGTTTCTACGATATGTTTATGGATGATTCACTGGACATCAATCCGGCCGACCTCAATTATTCCTATGAAAACCAGATGGACCTGTTTACCATAGAGCATGAAAAACAGTATGGGGATTTGATGAATGAACTCATCAGTATTTTCATTCCCCCGGAAAACGCCACCCCGGAGCAGATGGACGAGGCCAGGCGGAACATGGATAAGTATTCAGATTACCGCACCTACCTGTCCTTTGACATGCAGCAGCTTATACAGAATGAAGACGAGGTAATCAAAATACGGCTGAGCAAAATGATTAAGAAGAATTCAGGCGGAGAAGGCCAGAACCCGCTGTATGTGGCTCTTCTGGCCAGCTTTGCCCAGGCCTACCGCATCAATCTGCCCTCCAAGGTGGAGCGCAATCCAACCATACGTCTGGTGGTGCTGGACGAAGCATTTTCCAAGATGGATGGGGAGAAGGTGGCCAGCTGTATTGAACTCATCCGCGGCCTTGGGTTCCAGGCCATCATCAGCGCCACCAATGACAAAATCCAGAACTACGTGGAAAACGTGGACAAGACCTTTGTCTTTGCAAACCCCAACAAAAAGTCCATATCCATCCAGGAATTTGAACGGGAGCGCTTTGTTGAGCTGATGCAGGATATAGAAGATGGGGATGAATTTGCGGATACGTTATAATAACCGTCATTATAAAAAGGGAGGGGAAGCTGTTTATGAATGCACCGCTGGAATGTATTATCCAAAAATACGAGAAGAGTACTGTGGACTGGAAGAAAGGTATGAGCGGAAAACGCTCTGTCATATTCAGGGAACAGGATTTTAAAGAGACAGGAAAACGGGACTTTATGAACCAGCTTATGGAACTGGAAATGGAAGGGCTGGTGAAGGTCAAATGGTATCAGTACGGTATCGAAGCGGAGAAGGCGTGGTACAGCCTGGAACAGATGGAGACTATATACCAACGACTGGGAAAAATACCGAAGTTCAAGCGTATCAATAAACTGAAAGAAGAGGTGGACCAACAGCTTGCTTTGATACAAAGCCAGTGGATACGCAGCTATTACCAATCCTTTCTCCAAAGTCTGGATAAAGGAGATGTTCCCAAAGCACTGGATACCCCAAAACGGGAACTGCTGTTTACTTGTTTCAAGGCCATAGATTGTCTACAGGAACCAGTCTACAAAAGGATTTTCAGTAAAAAATATCTGGGTAAATCCAAGGCATTTGAAAAACATCTGCAATCCAAAGTCTTATCTGCTGCGAGGGCTTATCTGGACACGGTAAATGATGACATGGATGACCGGCAGGTACTGGATCAGCTGATGATTAACGGCTATGCCCAAGAGTTAGCCGTGAAAGGAAACCTGATTATTGAACTGGCAGGAAACAAGATAAATCTTTCCCTGTTTCCCAGTGGATTTGTCTTTAATAATCAGACGCTCAGAAGCGCATCTATCCCACCGGAGCAGTCCATTTCAAAGGTGATTACAGTGGAAAATAAAGCGAATTATGAAAGCATGCCCTATGAGGAAGGGACTCTAATCATATATTCACACGGATACTTTTCTCCGGATGAGCGTGCGTTTCTGATTCAGCTGGAACGGGTTTTGTCCGGCATTCATACTTCCTGTGGGACGGCCTATCTCCACACAGGCGACTTGGATTATGGTGGAGTTAAGATATTTCAATATATTAAGAAACGCATTTTCCCGAAACTGTATCCATACCTTATGGATACACAAACGTATGATCAGTATATGGCCTACGGTGAACCTATAGAAACCAGTAAACTGGAAAAACTCCAGCGGACAGCCGAACCGCTCCTTCAGCCCCTCATAGACAAAATCTGCGCTGAAAAACAGGTGATAGAGCAGGAATCCTTCCTGTTTTGAACTTTTATTTATACAAAAAAGTAAAAAAAGTTTGCAAAAAATCTTAAAATGGAATAAAATAGTAAAAATACCACTTTTACAGGAGGAATTTTATAAGAGAAAATCAAACAGTCGAAAGGAGAGGTTTTGCATGATTGAAACAAAGGAATTTATGGACAACTTGAGCCAGTGGTCAGACATTTGTCTGAGCGATGAGAGGATTGATTTGGAACTGTATGAAAAGTACGACGTGAAGCGGGGGCTCCGTGATAAAAACGGAAACGGCGTGGTAGCGGGTCTGACGAAGGTGTCCAAAATCGAAGCCAACAAAGTAGTGGATGGAGTAAAGGTCCCCTGCGAAGGAAAACTATTTTACAGAGGTTATAATATCTATGATTTGATTGGCGGTGTAGTGAGAGAAAACCGATATGGTTTTGAAGAAATTGCATACCTGCTTCTGTTCGGAGAACTTCCTAATGCAGATCAGCTTACAAAATTTAAAGAAAGCCTGGCATTCAGCCGTACACTTCCCACAAATTTTGTCCGTGACGTAGTAATGAAAGCACCCACAAAAGATATGATGATATCCCTGAGCAAGAGTATTCTCACCCTGGCTTCCTATGACGAGAAGGCCTGGGATATTACGGTTCCCAATGTACTCAGACAGTGCATGATGCTCATCAGCGTAATGCCCATGCTGGCTGTGTACGGCTACCATGCCTATAACCATTATGAGAGGGACGGCAGCATGTACATACACCGCCCGGACGAAAATCTCTCTACCGCAGAGAATCTGCTCCGCCTTCTGAGGCCCGACATGAAGTACTCGCAGGTGGAAGCCCATGTGCTGGATTTGGCGTTAATCCTGCATATGGAGCATGGCGGCGGCAACAACTCTACCTTTACCACCCATGTGGTTACCTCCTCTGGCACAGATACATATTCTGTCATCTCCGCAGCCCTGGCCTCCTTAAAGGGACCCAAGCACGGCGGAGCCAACATCAAGGTAGTGGAAATGATGCAGGATTTAAGGAGTGAGGTAAAGGATGTCACTGACAGGGATGAGGTGGAATCCTATCTGAAGAAACTGCTTCACAAAGAGGCATTTGACCGCAAAGGCCTTATCTATGGAATGGGCCATGCAGTGTATTCCAAGTCAGATCCGCGTGCCGAGATTTTCAAACGCTTTGTGCGCCAGCTTTCAGAGGAAAAGGGCCGTATGGAGGAATTTGCCCTCTATTCCATGATTGAGGAGCTGGGCCCCAAGGTTATCACCGAGGAACGCAGAATCTACAAGGGCGTCAGCGCCAATGTGGACTTCTACAGCGGATTTGTATACAGCATGCTGGATATTCCGGAAGAAATGTTCACGCCCATCTTTGCAATCGCCAGAATCGTGGGATGGAGCGCGCATCGTATTGAGGAATTGATTAATATGGATAAGATTATCCGCCCTGCCTATACAAGCATTATGAAGGAAGAGAATTACAACCCCCTCTGTGACCGATAATAGGAACTATTCCTGAATCTATATATAATCTTTATATGCCCTTTATAAATTCCCATAGTATCTTTATGATATCCGGCGCTATAATAAGTGCAAATATCAAAAGAGAAAGAGTTGCGGATATGGGAAAATATGAATATAATTTTGTGGAAGTTCCATTTGACGGGGATTTGAAAAGTGGTAATGCTGAAACAATTGAGAAGTGTAAAGATATTATCAGGAAGGAATCTGCCCAGGGATGGCGGCTGGTCCAGATTATAAGCCCATCCAGCGAAAAAAGGGTATTGACAAGCAACAGCAATTATGCCATTGTTTTTGAAAGGGAAAACTGAATTGTTTTCCCTTTTTGATTGTGTTAATTCCTTCCGGGATTCAGGGAGTGCCAATATAAAACAAATAAAATTCACTCATTTCCCTTGACTGTACAGTTGGTGGATACCTTATAATCAAGTCAGAAACAGAAAGGAGATGAGTTTATGAAAATGAAAGAAGCCGAGGCCCGTACCGGCCTGGACCGGAAAAATATACGTTATTATGAAAGCGAGGAGCTTTTAGCGCCCCGGCGCACAGAGGGAAACCGGTACAGGGATTACAGCGAGGAAGATATACAGCGTCTGCTGGAAATCCGTTTTCTGCGGCAGCTGGGAATTCCCATCCGGGATATCCGCGGATATTTTGAGGGGCGGCTGAGCGTAAGCGATCTGATGCGCATGCGTCTGGACCGGATTGACGGGGAAATGTCACAGTTAAAGAAGCTTGAACAGATATGTTCCAGACTGGAAGAACAGCAGACGCTGAAACCTTCCATCGTGGAAAGCTGTCTGGAGGAATTCAGCCGTGAAGATGGCAATACCACCTGGCTGGAGGATATCAGGAAAGACTGGAAGATGTTTCAGAAGGAACTCCACTCCCAGTACATCTATTTTGAACCTGAGGGGGAAATCCTGACACCGGAGGACTTTGCGCGGGAGACAGCTCTTTACGCGGCCAGAAGGAATCTGGACTATGAGACGATCCGGCTGGAATTCACCTATGCCCTGGTCCGGCTGGAAGGAATCGCCTATCAGGCTTCCTTTACCTTCGGTCCCTGTTTCCGCCTTGGCAGGATTCCTCTTGTGAAGCTGGTGCGGTGCACACCGCCTCCCCGCAGTGTTTCCAAGGGAAAATACATGTTTTTTGTGCTGCTTCCCACCATCCTGATGTTTGGCAGTATCCTGTTCTGTCTCATTGACAGCCAGGTTGGCGCCCGTTTTTCCGGAATATACCGAATTCTTATTATAGGATGCTTTATTGCTGCCATACTGCTGATATCTGTAAACAAAAATGTTTACTATCAATAATTTTTGGGATTGTCAAGTGAAAATGCTTGACAATCCTTTTTCTATCGTGTATGATAGCACAGGTGGTTGAAATGGAAAAGATTGTGGAACAGGGTTTGTTATATGATTTTTATGGAGAACTGCTGACAGAACATCAGCGCAGGATATACGAGGACGTGGTGTTCGGTGACCTTTCCCCCAGCGAGATAGCGGGAGAGCAGGGAATCAGCCGTCAGGGTGTCCACGATTTGATAAAAAGATGCGACAAGATACTAAAGGATTATGAGGCCAAGCTTCATCTGGTAGCCAAGTTCATTAAAGTCAAGGAGATAGCCGGCGAGCTGGAGCGTCTCTCTGATGAATGCATACGCACCAGGGATATGGCACTCATTGACCAGATTAGGCGGTTGTCCGCAGAAATCACCAGCACGCTTTGATGTGTGATTCATTGAATGCAGTGCAGTCTTAGGAGGATTATTTCATGGCTTTTGAAAGCTTATCCGATAAATTACAAAATGTATTCAAGAACCTTCGCGGTAAAGGCCGTCTTTCAGAAGCCGATGTAAAAGCCGCGTTAAAGGAAGTCAAGATGGCGCTTCTGGAAGCAGATGTAAGCTTCCGTGTGGTTAAACAGTTTATCGGGTCCGTTCAGGAACGGGCGGTGGGCGAGGATGTATTCGGAAGCCTGACACCGGGACAGACTGTCATCAAAATCGTGACCGAGGAGCTGGTAAAGCTCATGGGTTCCGAGACAACAGAGATTTCCTTAAAGCCCTCCAATGAAATCAGCATTATTATGATGGCTGGTCTACAGGGCGCGGGTAAGACCACGACCACGGCCAAGATTGCAGCAAAGATGAAAGCAAAGGGACGTAAGCCCCTGTTAGCTGCCTGCGACATCTACCGGCCGGCTGCCATAGAGCAGCTGCAGATTAACGGCGACCGGGTAGGTATTCCGGTGTTCTCCATGGGCAACAAAAACAAGCCTGTGGACATTGCCAAGGCGGCACTGGAACACGCATCCAAGAACGGACTTAACGTGGTTATCCTGGATACAGCGGGACGTCTCCACATTGATGAGACCATGATGGATGAGCTGGTAGAGATAAAGGACAATCTGGATGTCTGCCAGACCATATTGGTGGTGGACGCCATGACCGGCCAGGATGCAGTGAATGTGGCAGGTACATTTAATGATAAGATAGGTATTGACGGTGTCATCCTCACAAAGCTGGATGGCGATACCAGAGGCGGTGCGGCCCTTTCCATCCGCGCAGTCACAGGTAAACCGATTCTATATGTTGGTATGGGCGAGAAGCTGTCTGATCTGGAACAGTTCTACCCGGACAGAATGGCTTCCAGAATCCTGGGAATGGGCGATATCCAGTCCCTGATTGAGAAAGCGGCTGCCGAGGTGGATGAGGAACAGGCCAAGGAGCTGAGCCAGAAGCTGCGCAAGGCGGAATTTGATTACAATGATTTTCTGACCCAGATGCAGCAGATTAAAAAGATGGGCGGTATGGGAAGTATTCTTTCCATGATGCCGGGTATGGGAAACCAGCTGTCCGGTGTGGATATGGATGAAGGTGAAAAATCCATGCACAGAGTAGAGTCCATCATCCTCTCCATGACAAAGGAGGAGAGGGCCAATCCAAACCTCATAAACCCTTCCAGGAAACAGCGCATTGCAAAAGGCGCCGGTGTGGAGGTCAGCGAGGTCAACCGTCTGGTAAAACAGTTTGACCAGATGAAGAAAATGATGAAGCAGATGCCGGGTCTTATGGGCGGCGGCAAACGAAAAGGCGGATTCGGCGGTCTGGGAGGACTGCTGGGCGGCAAGATGAAGATGCCCTTTTAGGACACAGAATGCTGATACCACAATCCGCAGACCAGGCTAGTCAAACAGGAATACTCCTGTATGTCTAATATAAGAACAATTCACAAGGAGGTGAAATCACATGGCAGTAAAGATGAGATTAAGAAGAATGGGACAGAAGAAGGCTCCTTTCTATAGAATCGTAGTTGCTGATTCCAGATCCCCAAGGGATGGCAAATTCATCGCGGAAATCGGCACTTATGACCCAACCAGGGAACCAAGTGTCATCAAATTTGACGAGGAAGCAGCTAAGAAGTGGTTAGCAACAGGTGCACAGCCAACTGAGACCGTAGGAAAGCTCTTAAAAATCGCCGGCATTCAGTAGTTGACAATGAGGTGTTAAGATGAAGGAATTAGTCGAAGTGATTGCGAAAGCACTGGTCGATAACCCAGAAGAAGTTGTTGTTACCGAATCAATGAAGGGCGAGGACACCCTGATTGAGCTTAAGGTGTCTCCTGCCGACATGGGCAAGGTCATCGGCAAGCAGGGCAGGATTGCAAAGGCAATCCGTTCCGTTGTCAAGGCCGCTGCATCCAAGGAAGACAAGAAAGTAATCGTTGAGATTCAGTAAGCAGGATTCAGTACGCAGACAATGAAGGACCGCTGGCCGCAGGGCTGGCGGTTCATTTATTGCCCGGGAATATTGTCCCGGAACATTTATCCGTAAAATTACTTATCACAGAAAGGTGACAGGTGTATGGAAAACATGCTGAGAGTGGGAGTCATAACCTCCGCCCACGGAATCAAAGGGGAAGTAAAGGTATTCCCCACCACAGATGACGCCAAACGTTTCAAAGAGCTGAAGGAAGTCATCCTTGACACAGGAAAAGAGTATATTCCCATGGAAATCGAACATGTGAAATTCTTCAAGAACATGGTCATCCTCAAATTCAGGGGATATGACAATATAAATGAAATAGAAAAATATAAATCCAGGGACCTGCTGATAACCAGGGATCAGGCCGTGGACCTGGAGCCCGATGAATACTTTATCACGGACCTGATTGGACTTACTGTGGTATCGGACCAGGGCGCGGAGCTGGGAACCCTTAAGGATGTGCTGGAAACAGGGGCCAATGATGTATATGTGGTTGCCATGAAGGACGGAAAGGAACTGATGCTTCCCGCCATCGGTGACTGTATTCTGAATGTGGACCTGGGGCAGGGACGCATGGAGGTCCATGTTCTGGAGGGGCTTATGGATTTGTAGTGCCCATAACCTGGTAAGACCCATGGTTCAAAGGCCCATGGTTCTGTAAAAAGGGCTTGTGTTTTATCTGGTTTTGTTGTATATAAAGAGAGGGGATAAACAGTGCTGCATCATGTAATGCAGTATTGGGGCGGAAGGCCGCCGGTGCAGCAAGGAAAAGGAATCTGATATGATAACTGAAGACCCTCTTCCTGATTCTGGCATATCTGGTCCGCACCATGGGGCCGGGCTTTATCCGCAGCGGCCTCTTTAATTCAGACTGTTCCAACCGGATGCAGGGCAGTACACGCATACAGCCAGATATCCCACATATGCGAGACACAGCAGTGCCTGGTGTTATATACCATGGACCATGGCGGCTATCTTCTGGATAAGAGACAGATGGGCGCTGTCTGCATAAACGGCCTGCGCACGTTCCTTTTCGAACGTTCCGGCAAGTCGGTAAAGTAGATACAGGTCAGGGATTATATACCTGTAAAAAGCAACTGATAAAGCCGGCCCTGGCATCTGAGATTGGGGCCGGCTTTTAGAGATACTTTTTGGCTGAGTACAGACAGAAAGGAACTTAAACATGGCCAACATAACTGTTTTAGACCAAAGCACCATCAACAAAATTGCAGCCGGCGAGGTCATTGAGCGGCCTGCTTCCGTAGTGAAGGAGCTGCTGGAAAATGCCGTTGACGCCCATGCCACCGCCGTAACCGTGGAAATCAAGGACGGCGGCTGTTCCATGATTCGCGTCACCGACAACGGATGGGGCATCCCAAAGAAGGAAATACCCCTGGCATTCCTGCGCCACGCCACAAGCAAAATCAAGACAGTGGAGGATTTATTCACCATTTCCTCCCTGGGTTTCCGCGGCGAGGCCCTGGCCAGCATAGCGGCCGTGGCCCAGGTGGAGCTGATTACAAAGACGGGGGACAGCCTTACCGGTTCCCGGTACCAGATTGAAGGCGGGGTTGAGAAGGGGCTGGAGGAAATAGGCGCCCCTGATGGTACCACCATCATTGCCCGAAACCTGTTTTACAACACGCCTGCGCGTAAGAAATTCCTTAAGACACCCATGACAGAGGGCGCCCATGTGGCGGCCCTGGTGGAGAAGATTGCCCTTTCCCACCCGGATATTTCCATCCGCTTCATACAGAACAATCAAAATAAGCTCTACACCTCAGGAAACCACAACCTGAAGGACCTGATATATACTGTATTCGGACGGGAGATTGCGGGAAACCTTCTCCCGGTGGAAATCAATGAGGACTGGATTACAGTCACCGGATTTACAGGCAAGCCGGTCATAGCCAGATCCAACCGGAATTATGAAAATTATTTCATCAATGGCCGTTACATCAAGAGTTCCATTATATCCAAGGCCATTGAGGAGGCATATAAACCCTATATGATGCAGCACAAGTATCCCTTTACCATGCTGCATTTCCATATTGAGCCGGACACCCTGGACGTAAATGTGCATCCCACCAAGATGGAACTGCGCTTTGCCGACGGGGAAAAGGTGTACCATGCAGTGTTAAGGGCTGTCAGCAATGCCCTGGCCCACAAGGAGCTGATCCCCCAGGTCAGCCTGGAAGCAAAACAGGAAAAGGAGGCTAGGCAGCTGGCAGAAAAACTGGCTCCCCGCCCGGAGCCGTTCGAGGTGCGCAGGCGGGAGAACCTAAGCCAGAAAACCTCCGGCAGCCCCGTCCAGGTACAGAACGGCGGCCCGGCCTCCGGCGCCGGTTCAGTTTACGCCCAGTCAGCCCCGCCCAGGCCATCCTTTGTCAATGAGCTGATGCCTGACTGGCTGAAGGAGAGAAGAAAGGAACAGGAAAAACGTTCAGTCTCCCCGGCCGCAGTTAATCCCCATCAAACGGAAAACACGGTTTCTGCCGGGAAGGATATTGGGGCCGGCGGGCCAGCTTCCGGCCAGACAGACTCCGGACAGACAGTTTCCGGACAGACAGGCTCCGGCCAGACAGGCTCCGGCCAGACGGCACCTGGTCAGACAGGCTCCGGCCAAACAATTTCCAGCCAGACAGCCCACGGCCAGACAGCGCCCGGTCAGTCAGACTCCGGCCAGACAGTCCCCAGTCATCCGGAACCCGGTATGACCGGGAATTCAGACACAACCGGTACCGCTTCTGCCCATACAGGAGCCGGTACAGCCGACTGCACCGCCGGGCCGGAACAGCTGGACCTGTTTGACGGCAAGCTTTTGGACCCCAAGGCCAGGCTGAAGCACAAGCTTATCGGCCAGCTGTTTGACACCTACTGGATGGTGGAGTACAATGAACAGCTGTTCATTATTGACCAGCATGCTGCCCATGAAAAGGTGCTCTATGAGAATACCATCAAGTCCTTAAAGACAAGGCAGTACGACATGCAGATGGTGGACCCGCCCATTATCCTTACACTGAACATGAACGAAGAACTTCTCCTGGAGAAATATATGGATTATTTCACGGGAATCGGTTTTGAGATAGAACCCTTTGGCGGCAGGGAATACGCGGTGCGCGGCGTGCCTGCCAACCTGTTTTCCATTGCCAAGAAGGAACTGCTGACAGAGATGATCGACGGGCTTTCGGAGGATATGTCTGTACATAACCCGGACATCATCTATGAAAAGGTGGCCTCCATGTCCTGCAAGGCAGCTGTCAAAGGACATCATACCATGTCCTTCCAGGAGGCCAATGTGCTCATTGACCAGCTTCTGGACCTGGAAAACCCCTATGCCTGCCCTCACGGCAGGCCTACCATCATCTCCATGAGCAAGTATGAGCTGGAGAAAAAATTCAAACGCATTGTCTGAAAGGAGCTTTTAACATATGAAGCAGCCGCTCATTGTCCTCACAGGACCCACGGCAGTGGGAAAGACCGCCCTTTCCATCCGGCTGGCAAAGGCCATTGGCGGGGAGATCGTCAGCGCGGATTCCATGCAGGTATACAGGCACATGGATATCGGCTCTGCCAAGGTGACTCCCGGGGAAATGGACGGGGTTCCCCATTATCTCATTGACGTGCTGGATCCCCGGGACTCCTTTAATGTGGTCACCTTCCAGCAGATGGCAAAGGAGGCCCTGAGGGAGATTTACAGCCACGGCCGTATTCCTGTCATTGCCGGCGGAACCGGCTTTTATATACAGGCCCTGCTGTACGACATTGATTTTAAAGAAAATGAGGACAGCAGCCCTGTCCGCAGGGAACTGGAAGCCCTGGCTGAGAGGGAGGGAGAGAGGGCTCCCCAGCTCCTTCATGCCATGCTCCGCCAGGTGGACCCGGAGGCAGCCGCCCAAATCCATGCCAACAATATAAAACGTGTCATCCGGGCCATTGAATACTTCCGCCAGACAGGGGAGAAGATTTCCCTCCATAACCAGCAGGAGAGGGAGAAGGAATCCCCCTACAATTTCCTCTATTATGTTCTGAACACGGACCGGGCCCTGCTCTATGAGAGAATTGACCGCAGGGTGGACCTGATGATGGAACAGGGACTAGTGGAGGAAGTAAAGGCATTAAAGGATATGGGCTGCCGGAGAGGCCATACCTCCATGCAGGGGCTGGGATATAAGGAGATTCTGGACTATCTGGAGGGCAGATGCAGCCTGGATGAGGCTGTATATATACTGAAACGCGATACAAGACATTTTGCAAAACGCCAGCTGACCTGGTTCAAACGGGAAAGGGATGTGCGCTTTTTGAATCTGCCTGATTTCGGAGGGGATGTCTCAAACGTCCTGGAACGGATATTAGAGGATTGCGCAAAGCAGGGAATCGTGCTACAATAACAAACCGGAAAACGGAGGATTATAAACCAATGGATATAAATGGAATGAACCAGATGTACGAAAGCCTTGGCATCAGCCGGGAAGTCAGGGAGTTTGCGGCTGAGACGGAAAAAGCGCTGAGGGAACGCTTTGAGGCCATTGATGCGGTGGCGGAATACAATCAGATGAAGGTTATCAAGGGAATGCAGGACAACCGTGTCAGCGACATCCACTTTGCAGCTACCACAGGTTACGGTTACAATGACCTGGGACGCGATACGCTGGAGGATGTGTATGCCAGCGTATTCCATGGTGAGAGCGCCCTTGTGCGTCCTCAGCTCATGAGCGGCACACATGCCCTTCATGTGGCCCTGTCAGGCAACCTGCGTCCAGGGGACGAGCTTTTGTCGCCTGTGGGCAAGCCCTATGACACCCTGGAGGAAGTCATAGGAATCAGGGATTCTGTGGGTTCCCTTAAGGAATACGGGGTGGTCTACCGCCAGGTGGACCTGTTTGAGGACGGTTCCTTTGACTATGAGGGCATTGCGGCAGCCATAAATGAAAGGACAAAACTGGTGACCATACAGCGTTCCAAAGGGTACGCCACCCGTCCCACATTGTCTGTGAAGCGGATTGGGGAATTGATTTCCTTCATAAAGAACATAAAACCGGACGTTATCTGCATGGTGGACAACTGCTACGGTGAGTTTGTGGAAACCCTGGAGCCAACCGATGTGGGGGCGGATATGATTGTAGGTTCCCTGATCAAAAATCCCGGCGGCGGACTGGCTCCCATCGGCGGCTATATCGTGGGCAGAAAGGACTGTATTGAACGGGCGTCCTACCGCTTAAGCGCTCCCGGACTGGGCAAGGAGGTAGGAGCCAGCCTGGGGTTAAACCAGCAGCTGTACCAGGGGCTTTTTCTTTCCCCTGTTGTGGTGTCAGGAGCCTTAAAGGGCGCCATATTCGCGGCCAATATTTATGAGCGCCTGGGCTACGGCGTGGTGCCAGACGGCAGTGAATCCCGTCACGATATCATCCAGGCCATCACCTTCGGCACGCCGGAGGGCGTCATATCCTTCTGCAAGGGAATACAGGCAGCCGCGCCTGTGGACAGCTATGTGACACCCGAACCATGGGATATGCCTGGATACGACAGCCCTGTTATTATGGCAGCAGGCGCTTTTGTCCAGGGATCGTCCATCGAGCTCTCGGCTGACGGCCCCATTAAGCCGCCCTATGCCGTATATTTCCAGGGAGGACTGACCTGGTACCATGCAAAGCTGGGAATACTCAAGTCATTGCAGCAGCTGTTGGATGACGGGGTTTTAAAAATCTTAAGATGACACCCCAGGAAACTTATGGTAATATATACTAATTAGGCTGAACCCAGGTCCTGCGGCCCAGGGGTTTGGCCTGACTGACCGGAGGGTAAGACACATGCATTACAAGAATTTCTGGATACTTTTAATCATGCTGCTGGCAGGCATTGTCCTGGGAGGCTTTATGGGACAGCTGGCAGAAGGGATTTCCTGGCTGAACTGGCTGAATTTCGGACAATCCTTTGGGCTGGATTCGCCTCTGGTAATTAATTTCGGCATCCTGGTCATCACCTTCGGACTGACCATCAAGATTACCATGGCCAGTATCATCGGCGTAGCAGTGGCACTCATCATTTACCGGTATATATAATTTTCCTGACTTTGTGCTTGGAGAGGTGCGTAGTTAGGAGAGAGATGGAAAGAATAAGAATTAAGGATCTGCCCCACAAGGACCGCCCCTATGAAAAATGTCTGAGTCTGGGTCCGGACAGCCTGTCCGATACAGAGCTTCTGGCAGTCATCCTGCGCACCGGAAGCAGGGAAGGAAACTCCCTGGACCTGGCAGACAGCCTGCTGGCTCTGGGAAGCCCCGGAGACGGCCTGCTGGGCCTTTTGCACCATTCCCTGGATGATTTTACACGAATCAAGGGAGTTGGTAAGGTAAAGGGGGTCCAGCTGCTTTGTATAGGAGAGCTGTCAAAACGCATCTGGAAGCGGAAGGCCAGCGAGCATACTCTTTACTTTGGCCGTCCGGAGGAAATATCGGACTATTATATGGAAGATATGCGCCATCTGGAGCAGGAGGAAATCCGGGTCATGTTTCTGAATACCAAGCAGGCCATGGTTCGTGATCAGATTATGGCCAGAGGGACAGTAAATGCATCTGTCATGACACCCCGTGAGGTACTCATCGAAGGCCTCAGGTGCCGGGCCGTGTCCATGGTGCTGGTTCACAACCATCCCAGCGGAGACCCCACCCCCAGCAGAGCAGACATGCTGCTCACCAAACGCCTGAAAGAAGCGGGAGACCTGGTGGGAATCACACTGATCGATCACATTGTCATCGGAGACAGGCGGTATCTCAGTTTCCGCGAAGAGAATTTAATGTAAGAGGAAGTTTATCCATGGAAACCAAACACAGTAAATATATTCTGGCAGGACTTACGGTGCTGTGCGTACTGCTCATCTGCATCACATCCCTGAAGGACGGCATCATGGAACCCCTGCGCACCGGTGTGGGTTATTTTCTGATTCCCATACAGACAGGAGTCAACGCAGTGGGAACCGGCATCTATAACGAATTAAAGGATTACGGCAGCCTAAAAGACGCGCTGCGGGAAAATGAGGAACTGAAGACCCAGATTGTACAGCTCACAGAGGACAATAACCGTCTGCAGGCAGAGCAGTTTGAACTGGACCGCTTAAGGAAGCTCTATGAGCTTGACCAGGATTACATGCAGTATGATAAAATCGGGGCCAGGGTCATTGCCCGTGATTCAGAAAAATGGTTCCAGGTATTCCGCATCAACAAGGGTTCTGCCGACGGAGTGGCCGTGGACATGAACGTGGTTGCCGACGGCGGCCTGGTGGGCATTGTGACGGATGTGGGCGCCAATTACGCCACGGTGCGTTCCATCATTGACGATTCCAGCCGTGTGGGAGCCATGAAGCTGGATTCCTCCTATAACTGTATTGTGGCAGGAGATCTGACCCTCTATGAGGAGGGGCGTCTTAAGCTTACGGATTTTTCAAAGGATGCGGTTCTCAGGGACGGCGATCAGATCGTCACCTCCAACATCAGCACCAAGTTCCTTCCGGGCATCCTGGTTGGATATGCTGCGGATGTCTCCATTGACCCGGACCACCTGACCCAGTCAGGCTATCTGATTCCGGTGGCTGATTTTAATAATCTGCAGGAGGTGCTGATTATTACAGATATCAAAGATACAGGAGAGGCGGCTGCCCAGTGATTCAAGCAAAGATAAAACAGGTACTCATCAATATATTGTTTATCGTGCTGGCATTTACGGTGCAGAACTGTGTATTTCCCCTGCTCCCGTTTTTGTCGGCAACGCCCAATCTGCTTTTAATCCTTACGTTTTCCTTCGGCTTTATCCATGGGAAGAATGCGGGGATGTTTTACGGCGTTCTTTCAGGCCTTTTACTGGACCTTTTCTACAGCGGGCCTTTTGGCTTTTATACCCTTATCTATATTTATATCGGCTATGCCAACGGCATTTTTACCAAGTACTATTACGAAGACTACATCACCCTTCCGCTGATACTCAGTATTTTCAACGGAATCTGGTACAGCATGTATATATATATATTCCGCTTCTTAATCCGCGGACGTCTGAATCTTCCTTATTATTTCAGGAACATCATGCTTCCGGAGATTATATTTACTGCAGTTACCACTCTTTTGATTTACAGGCTGTTCCTTTCCGCCAGCAGACGTGTGGAGGATATAGGAAAAAGGAGAGACACAAAACTTGTTTGACGAACTGTTAGAAATTGTAAAAGAATTTTTCAAGAAGCTGTTCAGCTCACGGCTCTTTGCCCTTTCCGTGATGTTTACCGTCATGTTTGCCGGGCTGTTAGGCAAGCTGTTCCAGATGCAGATTCTGGACGGAAGCGAATACCAGGAAACCTATATGCAGAGGACGGAAAAAAACGTCACCACACCGGGGTCCAGGGGCAACATCTATGACAGAAACGGCAACAGGCTGGCTTATAATGAGCTGGCTTATTCCGTCACCATACAGGATTTGGGGGATTATCCCAGGCCCAGCTCACGCAACCAGATGCTGTACCGCCTTGTACGGATACTGGACCGCCGCGGTGAGACTGTGGAGGGAAAATTCGAGATTGCCCTTGATCAGAACGGTGAGATGTTCTTCACATCCAGCTCTGATTCGGCCAGAACCCGTTTCTTCCTGAATTTTTACGGTCTTTCCTCCACCGCAAGCCTAAATGACCCAAAGGGCAAATATCCCACCAACATCACGGCCAGGGAGGCCTTTGAGCGCAAGAAGGTGGATTATGAGCTGGATAAGATGAAGGATGAAAAAGGCAATCCCCTGGTCATACCGGACAACATAGCCCTGGGCATGATCAATATTATCTATACCATGAAGCTGACCGAATACCAGAAGTACGAGACCACCACCGTGGCCACCAATATCAGCAATGAGACCATGGTGGAAATCAATGAGAATGCCGCGGACTTAAAGGGAGTTGCGGTGGAACAGTCCTATGTGCGCAAGTATGAGGACAGCATCTATTTTGCCCCTATCATCGGCTATACCGGCAAGGTTCAGGAGGATCAGCTGTCCGCCCTGAACGAGCAGTGGCACCAGTCCGATGAGGCGGCCGGCCTGCCGGAAGACGCTCCGGACAAGTACGATCTCAACGATATTGTGGGCCGTATCGGAATCGAGAAATCCATGGAGCTGGAGCTTCAGGGAGAAAAGGGCTACTCCAGGATGTATGTGGACAACATGGGGCGTCCCCGTGAAATCATTGAAAAGACGGACGCCAAGGCCGGGGATGATGTGTACCTGACCATTGACAGGGATCTGCAGATTGCTATTTACAAGCTGATAGAGCAGCAGCTGGCCGGTATCATCAGCTACCATCTCCAGTACGATGATTTGGACCCCGACAAGACTTATGACCCTTCCAAAATACCCATTCCTGTAAAGGACGCCTATTACCAGCTGATTAACAACAATGTGCTGTCCCTGATGGATATGTCCCAGGAAGGGGCGTCCGACATTGAAAAACAGATTTACAGCAAATACGAGACATCCAGGGATCAGATACTCGGGGCGATACGCAACGAGCTTCTCAGCTCCCATGCCCTGGCCATGAACGATCTTCCCAAGGACATGGCTACCTATATGAATTATATCTATGCTTATCTGTCTGACGGGTCCGTGGGGATCATACAGAAGGATAAGATTGACCAGTCCTCGCCGGAATACCAGGCGTGGAGGGATGGTACTATCAGCCTGAGGGATTATATTTACAGCGGAATCGCGGGAAACTGGGTGGACACCACCCGTCTGGACGTGACCAGTAAATACTCCGATGCAGACGATATATTCACCCAGCTGGTGGACCATGTCATCGAATCCCTGCGCAGCGACAACAAATTTACAAAGCGCATGTTCCGTTACCTGATTAACGATGAGGTCATAACAGGCCGTGAGCTCTGTCTGGCCCTTTATGCCCAGGGCGTGCTGGCATATGACGCCCAGGCCATAGCCGCCCTCCAGATGGGGGATTCCACCTACACCTACCAGTTTATCAAGGAAAAGATATCCAACCTGGAGCTGACACCGGCGCAGCTGGCTCTTGACCCGTGTACGGCAGGAGTGGTGGTGACGGACGTAAAAACAGGTGAAGTCCGGGCCCTGGTCACATATCCCAGCTATGACAATAACCTGATGTCGGGCAGCGTGGACGCGGCTTACTTCAGCCAGCTCCAGGACGACATGTCCAGACCCCTTTACAACAACGCCACGCAGGCCCAGAAGGCCCCCGGTTCCACCTTTAAGCCCATCACGGCTGTGGCAGCCCTGGAAGAGGGCGTGATAGGACTTCAGGACACCATCGAGTGTACCGGTATATACGATCAGATTTCCAAGCCCATCAAGTGCTGGATCTGGCCCGGACGCCATAACAGCGAGAACATCGAGGAAGGCATACAGAACTCCTGCAACTACTTCTTCGCCGAGCTGGCCCACAGGCTCTGTATGAAGCCGGACGGCACCTATTCGCCGGACCAGGGTCTTGCCACCCTGCGCAAATACGCCACCCTTTTCGGTCTGGATCACACCTCAGGTGTGGAGATTTCCGAGAACGAGCCCCAGATATCATCGGAGGACCCGGAGCGTTCCGCCATGGGACAGGGCACCCATTCCTACACCAATGTCCAGCTTTCCCGCTATGTGGCAGCTCTTGCCAACCGCGGAAATGTATTTGAGCTGAGTCTTTTAGATAAACTTACCGACTCTGACGGCAACCTGATTAAGGACTATACCCCTGCCATCAGCTCCCATGTGGACGCGGCTGACAGTACCTGGGACGCGGTCCAGACCGGTATGCGCCGGGTAATCACGGACAGCTCCGCCAAGAGTATTTTCTCCGACCTCCCTGTGGAGGTGGCAGGCAAAACCGGAACAGCCCAGGAGGACAAGAGCCGTTCCAACCATGCCTTCTTCGTTTCCTTTGCGCCTTACAGCCATCCGGAAATTGCCGTGACTGTAAATATTCCTTACGGATATGCGGGAACTAACGCCGCAACCCTTGGCAAAAAGGTGTACGAGTATTATTATAAATATACCACCCTGGAGCAGATAGAAAGCTCCGGTGCATTAGGTGTATCAAATGTAAATATTGGTGACTAAACCAGCAAAAGAGGTGATTGTATGCGCAATGCAGTTGTAATCAAGAGCAGCAAGGCAGGAATGACTGTCATCCTGGACCCTGAACTGCCCTTTGGCGAGCTTTTGGACGCCATCGGGAAAAAGTTCAGTGAGAGCGCCCGTTTCTGGGGTTCGGTCCAGATGACCCTGACCCTGGAGGGCCGGGATCTGACTGCGGCCCAGGAATTTGCAATTGTCGATACGATTACGAAGAACTCACAGATTGAAGTCCTCTGTCTTCTGGACACGGATGCGGAACGGATTGAACGCTGTGAGAAAGCACTGAATGATAAGCTGATGGAACTGAACTCCCAGACAGGGCAGTTCTACCGGGGAACACTGAAGCGCGGAGACTGCCTGGAATCCGAGGCCAGCATCGTGATCATAGGAAATGTGGATCACGGAGCAAGGGTGACGGCCAAGGGCAATGTCATTGTACTGGGAGAACTTAAAGGTACAGTGACAGCCGGTGTGTCCGGCAATCCCCAGGCCGTTGTCATGGCCCTTGACATGGCTCCCCTGCAAATCCGCATCGGGGATATGAGCAGCCGTTTCAACGAGAGAAACAAGCGTCTGGGGCGGGGACCCATGATAGCCCTGGCGGAAGATGGGGCCATTGTTATGCGGTCTTTAAAAAAGTCATTCCTAAACAATATGTTAAATTTTGCTTAATGCCAAAAAAATACTGGTAAATTTACGAAATTTAATGTACAATAGGAAGGTAAAGTAATTTTCAGGAGGATTTCATCATGAGCGAGGTCATTGTGATTACTTCTGGAAAAGGCGGGGTAGGCAAGACGACTACTTCTGCCAATGTGGGAACAGGACTGGCTATCCTGGGTAAGCGGGTAGTGCTGATTGATACAGATATCGGCCTGCGCAACCTGGACGTGGTCATGGGACTGGAAAACCGCATTGTCTACAATCTTGTAGACGTGGTGGAAGGCAACTGCCGTATGAAGCAGGCCCTGATAAGAGACAAAAGATACCCGAACCTATACCTTCTGCCTTCGGCCCAGACACGGGACAAGACATCCGTGAATCCGGAGCAGATGATAAAGCTGGTTGATGACCTGAGGGAAGAATTTGACTACATACTGTTAGATTGTCCCGCAGGCATTGAACAGGGATTTTACAATGCCATAGCCGGTGCTGACAGGGCACTGGTAGTCACGACGCCGGAGGTTTCGGCTATCCGCGATGCAGACCGTATCATCGGGCTGCTGGAACATGCGGAGATAGACGAGATTGACTTGATTGTCAACCGGATCCGAGCCGACATGGTCCGCAGGGGAGACATGATGTCTTTAAGCGATGTGACGGACATTCTGGCAGTAAACATCATCGGAGCAGTGCCCGATGACGAGAACATCGTCATTTCCACCAACCAGGGAGAACCTCTGGTGGGACTGGGCTCTACGGCCGGACAGGCTTATCTTGATATCTGCCGCAGGATACTGGGAGAGAGCATACCTATGACAAATCCCGGTGAGACGGAAACCTTTTTTGCCAGGCTGCGCGGAATACTTAAGAGAGCATAGAAGGGATGGTGTCAAGGTGAGATGGTTCCAGGGGTTTCAAACCAGGCGTTCCGGAGAGACAGCTAAGATGCGGCTAAAGCTTTTGCTGGTATCCGATAAGGCAGGCTGCTCACCGGAGATGATACTGATGATAAAAGATGACGTGATACACGCCATTTCCAAATATATGGAGATAGAAAAGGACAAAGTCCAGATACAGATGGATACAGAGGGCAGTCCCCAAAAGGGCGGCTGCCGGACACTGCCTGTGCTTCATGCCAACATACCGATTCGTTCCATATCGAACAAGGGGCTATATTAAATATGTTTTTGGATTATGATTTCAGACATTTTAATTTTCGGCTGATATTTTATATGATTGTACTCAACGTCATCGGCGTGCTGGTTATCCGCAGCGCTACGAATATGAACGCGGATGCAGTCAACAAGCAGCTTTTAGGAGTGTTCATAGGACTGGCTGTGGCCATTGGTCTTTCCCTGGTGGATTACCACAAAATCCTGAACTTCAGTACCCTCATATACGGCCTGTGTATTGCAAGCCTTGTGGCCGTACTGATTTGGGGCAATGTGGTGAACAACGCCAGGCGCTGGATTGAGGTTCCGGCCATCGGCCAGCTTCAGCCATCAGAGTTTGTTAAGATAGGCCTTATCATAACCTTTTCCTGGTATTTCATGAAATACCAGGAAAAGATTAATCAGGTCAGCACTGTGGCCATAGCAGCCGTACTGTTTGCCATTCCGGCGGCATTGATCTTTGAACAGCCGAATCTGTCTACCTGTCTTGTAATTATGGTAATGGTACTGGGAATCGTATTTGCAAGCGGCATAAGCTATAAGTGGATTGCAGGAACCCTGGCTGTTACCATTCCCGTAATGGCCACCTTTGTCTACCTGCTGCTTCACGGTATGATTCCATTCATAAAGGATTATCAGGCAGGACGTATCCTGGCCTGGTTTTATCCGGACCAGTACGGAGAGGCCCGTTATCAGCAGAACAACTCCATCATTGCCATCGGTTCAGGCCAGCTAAAAGGCAAAGGGCTTTTCAACACCACCATAGCGTCTGTCAAGAATGGTAATTTCCTGTCAGAGGAGCAGACGGACTTCATCTTTGCTGTGATCGGCGAGGAGCTGGGTTTCATCGGCTGTGTGGTGGTCATCGCCTTATTTTTATTAATAATTTATGAATGTCTTATGATGGCTGCACGGGCCAGGGATTTATCCGGCCGCCTTATCTGTGTGGGCATGGCAACACTGATTGCGTTCCAGGCATTTGCCAACATCGCTGTTGCCACAGGCATCTTTCCCAATACAGGACTTCCCCTTCCGTTCATCAGTTTCGGAAGCAGTTCTTTAATCAGTATTTTTATGGGAATAGGGCTGGTGCTCAATGTGGGGCTTCAGAGAGAAACAAGACATATCTAATCCAAGGAGGGTTAATTTAATATGACAATTGGTTTGATTGCACATGACGCAAAAAAGAAACTGATGCAGAACTTCTGCATCGCATACAGGGGAATACTCAGCAAGAACACACTGTATGCAACAGGTACCACAGGCCGCCTGATAGAAGAGGTGGCTAACCTTAATATTCACAAATATCTGGCAGGGCATCTGGGCGGAATGCAGCAGATGGCTGCTCAGATTGAGCACAATGAGATGGATCTGGTCATCTTTTTACGTGACCCGCAGAATCCCAAATCACATGAGCCGGATGTAAACGATGTGGTCCGCCTGTGTGATATCTACAACATTCCCCTTGCCACCAATCTGGCATCTGCCGAACTGCTTATCAAGGCGCTTGACAGGGGCGATATGGAATGGCGAGAGGTAGTCAGGTAATGAAGGCAGTGCGGACGCGCAGCTTTCTGTGTGCGCTTCTTCTGGGGGCTGTCGCCCTTTCCACCACGGGCTGTCTTTCAGGCATTAAGGAACCCTACAGCCTGGAAGAGCGAATCCCGGTCATGGAGGACAGCCTGTCCCGGACCGTGCGCTATGCAGACGGTTTTGCTTCGGATTTATGTGTAGTGGAGGATGAAGGCAGCTTTGACGAAAATTATGTGACATCGGAGGCAGCTGCCCTTTTTGATGTCAGCGACAGGGAAACACTCTACAGCAAGGAAGCCTTTGAACGGCTGTATCCGGCCAGTATCACCAAGGTTATGACCGCTCTGGTAGCCATTAAAAACGGCGATTTAAACGCCCGGGTAGTTGTGACGGATGATGCTGTTATCACGGAATCCGGGGCAACCCTGTGCGGCATTGAACCGGGAGATACCCTGACATTGGAACAGCTTTTATACGGGCTTATGCTTCCTTCGGGCAATGACGCAGGCGCTGCAATCGCAGTGCACATTGCGGGCAGCATCGACAAGTTCGCGGATATGATGAACCAGGAGGCTGCCAGTCTGGGAGCCACCGGAACTCATTTTGTAAACCCTCACGGGCTTAACGATCCGGACCATTATACCACGGCCTATGACCTGTATCTCATTTTCAATGAGGCCCTTAAATATCCGGTATTCCGGCAGATTGTGGGTACCACATCCTATACGGCCAACTACCACGACAAGGACAGCCAGGCCGTCACCAAGACATGGAAAGGCGGAAACTGGTTCATGACAAGGGAGCGGGAGACGCCGGAAGGCCTGACCGTATTCGGGGGAAAGACAGGCACTACCAACGCAGCCGGCTATTGTCTCATCATGGCTACCAGGGACCAGAATGATAAGGAATATATATCTGTTGTACTGAAATCAGACAGCCGTCCCGGCCTATATGATAACATGACAAATATAATTTCTAAAATCGTCAAATAGTGATTGCGCTTTCTATGAATTTATACTATAATTAGAGTAATCTTAATTGATTTTTTATACAACATATATAACTCAAGGAGGAGATTGGTATGGTTCAGATTATTGCAGGAAAAAAAGGTAAAGGCAAGACCAAACATCTGTTAGATATGGCCAATGCAGCAATCAAGGGGGCCAACGGCACTGTCGTATATCTGGATAAAAGTGCCCAGCATATGTATGAGTTAAACAACAAAATTCGTCTCATTAATGTCAATGAATTCCCACTTACAAACAGCGATGGATTTTTAGGATTTATCTGTGGTATTATCTCTCAGGATCACGATTTGGAGACTATGTACCTGGATAGCTTTTTAAAGCTGTCATGCCTGGAGGGAGCAGACATTTCTGATACATATATGACATTGAAAAATATCGGTGAAAAATACCATATAACCTTTGTGTTAAGTATTTCCATGGACGCTGCGGAGCTTCCTGAGTGTGCTAAGGGCGATGTGATTATTTCATTGTAATGATACATTTTCTGTGATAAAATACAGACAGGACTTATAGGCTGCCAACCTGCTGGGATTAAAATGCCTGGTATGGAGGGCAGCTTTTTGTGAAGTGATGTGTATTTTGTAAAAGGAGGCCGGATTTATGGCCAAAAAGAAAAACAAAAAAGTCGTACGTTACCGCAGGCCTCTCAACATCAACGTGGGAATGATTATCTTCTTTATCATTTTTATTTACCTGGTATTCAGCGTTTATACGTATCTGAAACGGGAGAAGATTCAGTTCTATGAGGTAGTGGACGGCGGAATCGTCAATAACCGAATCTACAACGGGCTGATTCTCCGTGAGGAGCAGGTGCGGACAGCAGACCGCTCCGGCTATATCAATTATTATCTGCGTGAGGGAAAACGTGCTTCTGTGGGAAGCCGTATTTATTCTCTGGACGAGACTGGGAACCTGGAGGCGCTGTTAAAAGAGAATGCCGAGGAGGGCAGTTCTCTTTCCGATGACAGCCTGTCGGACCTTAAAAAGCAGCTTACATCCTTTGTCCTGTCCTTTCAGAACCAGGATTTCGGAACCATCTATGACGCCAGAATTTCCCTGGACGCCTCAGTGATGGAATATTCCAGCTTCAGCACCCTGGACCAGTTAGACAAGCTGGCGGAACAGTCAGGGGCTGTCTTTGAACAGGTCCGATCCGATGTATCGGGAGTGGTATCTTACGGAATTGACTCCTTTGAATCCATGACAACGTCAGACGTGGAGGCAGCTTCCTTTGACCGAAGCACCTACGTCAAGACAGTACATAAATCCGGGGATTTGATTGACAGCGGCTCTCCGGCCTATAAAATTGTTACTTCGGAAAAATGGTCCATTGTATTTCCGCTGAGCGAGGAGGACGCGGCCCTTTATAATGACAAGACTGTCCTTCGGGTCGTATTCCGCGACTATTCCCTCAGCACACCGGCCGCCTATTCCACCTTTACAGGCAAGGATGGAGCTGCCTACGGGAAACTGGATTTTTCAAAATATATGGAACAGTTTATCTCAGACCGATTCGTGGATTTTGAGATAAAAGTGGATAAGGCTGACGGCCTTAAAATTCCTGTCAGCGCAGTGACGGACAAGAATTTTTACCTCATACCGCTGGAGTACATGACCCAGGGCGGCGATTCCTCGGAGGACGGTTTTTATAAGGAAGTTTATACGGAAAACGGCACATCCATTGTCTTCGTGCCCACTACGGTTTACTATTCGGACGAGGAATTTTATTACGTGGACATGGGAGAGGAAAACGGCTTCAAGGCAGGGGATTATGTGGTCAGGCCCGAATCCTCGGACCGTTACCAGATTGGGAGGACTGCTTCCCTGAAGGGTGTTTACAATATTAATAAAGGCTATACTATTTTCAAACAAATTGATATACTGGATTCCAACAGTGAATATTATACTGTGCGGAAGAACATGAAATACGGCTTGTCCGTGTACGACCACATCGTGCTGGATGCCTCCATGGTGGAGGAAGGACAGCTGCTGTACCAATAAGGGAGGAAAACAATATGATAAAAAAACAGCTGGAAGAAGTAAGAAAGCATATTGAAGATGCCTGCCGCAGGGCGGGAAGAAATCCTGAGGAAGTGACTCTCATCGCTGTCAGCAAAACAAAACCCGTTCCCATGCTTATGGAGGCTTATGATGCCGGGGCCAGGGATTTCGGTGAGAACAAGGTACAGGAAATCCTGAACAAAAAACCGGAGCTTCCGGAGGATATCCGATGGCATATGATTGGTCATCTGCAGCGCAACAAAGTTCACCAGGTCATTGACAAGGCCGTGCTGATTCACTCTGTGGATTCCCTGCGCCTGGCCCAGCAGATTGAGGCCGACGCGGCAAAGCTCGGACTGGATGTGGACATTCTTTTGGAGGTCAATGTGGCCCGAGAGGAGAGTAAATACGGGTTCCTTATAGAGGAAGTGGAGGATGCCATTATGCAGATTAAGGATTTCCCCCATGTGCATATTAAGGGACTTATGACAATTGCGCCTTTTGTAGATAATCCAGAAGAAAATCGTGGAATTTTTAAAAAATTATTTGAATTTGCTGTTGACATAGGTGGCAAAAACATTGATAATGTTACTATGAGTGTGCTCTCAATGGGAATGACTGGGGATTACGAGGTTGCCATTGAAGAAGGAGCGACCATGGTCAGGGTCGGTACCGGTATTTTCGGTTCACGATAAGGTGTTTCCCCCAGTAAGCACTTCATATAGAGATTGGAGAGTGTAAGATGAGTCTGTTAGGTAAGTTAATGGATACCATGAGATTAAATCCTGATGAGGAAGAGGATGATTACTACCTGGACGATGACTTTGAAGAGGAGGCCCCGCGCAAGGGACTGTTCTCAAAGAAGAATACGGAATATGATGAGGAAGAGGAGCAGGACAAGCCCCGGTTTTTAGGAAGATCCAATCCCAAAGTAGTACCTATGAGACGCAGCATGGAAGTGACGATGATTAAACCCACATCCATGGAGGATTCCAGAGACATCTGTGATTACCTTCTGGCAGGCAAGGCGGTGGTACTGAATATGGAGGGTATACATACAGAAGTGGCTCAGAGAATCATAGATTTCACCTCAGGAGCTACCTATTCCATGAACGGCAATCTGCAGAAGATATCTAATTATATCTTCATCGCAACACCTGATTCCGTGGAACTGTCCGGGGATTTCCAGGACATCCTGGCCGCAGGCAGCGCCATGGGCATGGATGTCTCAGGACTCAATATCCATTTGTAGTTGACAAGGAAAAAGAAGCCCCTGTACAGGGGACAAGTATGCGGCAGACCTGGTGTGTCTGCCGATTTGTTGTATAAAATCAGGAGGACACTGGCATGGCTGACAGGATAAATGTATGCAGGGATGGGAAGGCTATCTACGATATCGTACTGACCCAATCCTTTGACGGTTTAAAGGAGGCAGTATCCTGCCTTCCTGTTAAGGAACACAAAATTTGCATTGTGACGGATTCCAATGTGGCGCCCCTGTATCTGGAGGAGGTGCGCGCTGTTCTGGCCGGATGCTGCAAGGCTGTTTCGGTTTTTACCTTCCCGGCCGGGGAGGAACATAAACATTTGGATACGGTGCGAAACCTGTATGAGCACCTGATTCTGGAGCATTTTGACAGAAAGGATATGCTGGCTGCCCTGGGCGGCGGTGTGGTAGGCGATTTATGCGGTTTCGCAGCCGCCACTTATCTCAGGGGAGTTGACTTTATTCAGATTCCAACCACCCTGCTTTCACAGGTGGATTCCAGCATCGGCGGCAAGACCGGCGTGGATTTTGACGCCTATAAAAACATGGTGGGCGCATTTCATATGCCCAGGCTGGTTTATGCCAACCTGCGCACCCTTTTAACCCTTCCTGAGGAACAGTTCTCCTCAGGCATGGGCGAGGTGGTGAAACACGGCCTGATTAAGAACCGGGAGTATTATCAGTGGCTGAAGGACAATCATGAGGGCATTGCTGCCAGGAATCTGGATCTGTGCCAGGCCATGGTTTATGAGAGCTGTATGATTAAGAAGCGTGTGGTGGAAGAGGATCCCACGGAACAGGGAGAAAGAGCTCTTTTGAATTTCGGCCATACCCTGGGCCATGCGGTTGAGAAGCTGGAGAATTTCACCATGCACCACGGCCACTGCGTGGGGCTGGGCTGCATTGGGGCTGCCCGTATCTCCCAGCTCAGAGGCATGCTTACAGAGGAGGAGATGGCGGACATCAGAAATACCTTCCTTTCCTTTGGAATTCCTGACGCTGCGCCGGGTCTTGTGTGGGATCAGGTCCTTAAAACCACCCAGAGCGATAAAAAGGTTGACGCCGGCGTCATCCGTTTTGTCCTGCTTAAGACCATTGGACAGGCGTATGTGGATACGGCTGTTACGGCTGATGAGATGAGGGCTGGTTTTGATGTGATAGGAGGACAGGCATAATGACAAAACAAAAGCAATCCCTGATTGCCAGCTTCCTCATTGGTTTCGCTATCCTTGTGGGCCTGGACCAGTGGACCAAGGGACTGGTGGTACAATCCTTAAAAGGCCAGAAGCCCTTTGTCATCTGGAACGGGGTATTTGAATTCTATTATTCGGAAAACAGGGGCGCTGCCTTCGGAATGATGCAGGAAAAGCAGCTTTTCTTCTTTCTCATTGCGGTCCTTGTGCTGGGAGCCGTGGCTTACCTCATATATAAGATGCCGTCAGACGGAAAATACCGTCCCCTGGCTGTCTGCCTGATGATGATAAGCGCAGGCGCTGTGGGCAATATGATTGATCGGGTCAGTCAGGGATATGTGGTGGATTTCCTGTATTTTAAACTGATTAATTTTCCTATTTTTAATGTGGCCGACTGCTATGTAACCATCGGCGCTGCCTGCCTTGTGTTTTTAATCATGTTTTATTATAAGGACGAGGACATGGCATGTTTCTCATTGAAAAAACAGTAGTATCATACATCAGACAGGAGGAGACACCCCTTTGAAACAGGAATTTTATCCAACGGATATGGAGGACCATGTGCGTATTGATAAATACCTTGCTGAAGCCTGCCCTGATTTAAGCCGCTCCTACATCCAGAAGCTCCTTAAATCAGGGCAGGTCCTGGTTAACGGCCAGGGCATAAAGGCAAGCTATATCGTGGTGGAAGACGACAGGATTGAGCTGGAAGTGCCGGAGGCCGTGGAGCCGGAAATCGACGCAGAGCCCATGGACCTGGATATTCTCTATGAGGACCAGGACCTTATCCTCATCAACAAGCCTAAAGGAATGGTGGTCCATCCGGCTGCCGGACATTACAGCCATACCCTTGTAAACGGCCTCATGTACCATTGCAAGGACCAGCTGTCCGGCATCAACGGCGTCATGCGGCCGGGCATCGTGCACCGGATCGACATGGATACCACCGGGGTCATTATAGCGTGTAAAAATGATATGGCCCACAGCTCCATCGCTGCCCAGCTCAAGGAACACTCCATCACCCGCAGGTACCAGGCTATTGTCCATGGCGTCATTGCAGAGGATGAGGGGACAGTGGACGCGCCCATTGGCCGCCATCCAGTGGAGCGCAAGAAAATGAGCATCAATTACCAGAACGGCAAGAATGCAGTAACCCATTACAGGGTTCTGAACCGTTTCAGGCAGTACACCCATGTGGAGTGCAGGCTGGAGACAGGCCGCACCCATCAGATTCGCGTCCACATGGCAAGTATCCGCCATCCTCTTTTGGGGGATGCTGTGTACGGGCCTGCCAGGTGTCCTATAAGCGGTCTCTGCGGACAGACACTTCATGCCGGCATCCTGGGGTTCATTCACCCCAGAACCGGAGAATATATGGAATTTTCAGCGCCCCTGCCGGATTACTTTGAGAAACTCCTTCGCACCTTAAGCTGAAACCAGGATGAAAAAGCGCAGTAAAAACATACTTTAATAGACAAGTTGTCACTTTTGTCGCAAAGCTTAATACTATTTTTTACTTTTTTGTACATTTCTATATACTTTTCTGAATTTTTGAGTTATAATACTTAATAGATAAAATATGACTTATGACCTACAGGACAGACAGTGCAGAAAGGGGAATGTAGAATGACAAATAATCTAATTATCACCATTGGCAGGCAGTGTGGCAGCGGCGGCAAGATGATCGGCGAATTACTGGCAGAAAAGATGGGTGTTAAGTGCTACGACAAGGAATTGTTATCCATGGCTGCAAAACACAGCGGACTTTGCGAGGAGCTGTTTGAGAAACACGATGAACGGCCCACCAGCAGTTTCCTCTACTCACTGGTTATGGATTCCTATTCCATGGGCTATACGGCATCGGGATATTCCGATATGCCTATTAACCATAAGATATTCCTTGCTCAGTTTGACACCATCAAAAAGCTGGCGGAAGAGGCCTCCTGCGTCATGGTTGGACGGTGTGCGGATTACGCCCTGGAGGACTACCCCAATGTGGTCAGCGTATTCATCACAGCCAACGACGATGACAAGATAAAACGCCTTCAGGACCTGTACAAGGTAGACGCGTCCAAGGCAAAGGACATCATGATTAAGACAGACAAACAGCGCGCCAGCTACTATAATTATTACTCCAACAAGAAATGGAGCGACCCGCGCAGCTATGATCTGTGTCTTAACAGCAGTGTCACAGGACCGGAGGGCGCAGTGGATGTCATCCTGAATTTTGCAAAAGTGAAGCAGACGTGGAGGAAACAGAAGTAGTTTCATCGAATTGCATGGAGATATGTCAACATAAGCATCTAAAACAGCAGATGCAGCAACGCCGGCAAAAGCCGGTATTGCTGCATCTGTTTTGATGTCAGTGTAAATCTTTACCCAAATCAATCATATCCTCAGCCATGGCCACCAATTCATCCCTGGTCACAATCTTATTGATGTCCATAAGAATGTAGCGTACGTCCCCGTCAATCCAGGCCAGGGAATTGGCTTCTGCCGTACTATAATACAAGTCTGTCTCCCTATATTTTATAACAGACGCATTGCTTGAAAGGGACTGGCCTGACGCTGGTTCTGCGGACAGGGAAACGGATTTGGAGGTATTATTGTCCTTTTTTATATATTTAAAGCTTATACCTTTCTGTTTGTTGACAGGAGCGCCATTTGAATCAAGATCAAATGATTCCGTAATATTTCCGCTGCCAAACAGATAACCGCCAGCCAGGCTTGCAGGCGCCTTTGGCCTGAATCCCACATCCTTTTGCAGGGTATCCCCGTCAGGAAGCGTGGAATATTGATTTTCTTCGGAACTTGAAACACTTACCTTCATTGACGGGGACGCAAAGCAGGGCACGGTGTTTGCCAGACAAATCCCTGTGATCAGCAGTAAAGCAATCTTTCTTTTCATGGCTCGTATCTCCTTTTATTTTTCAGATGCAGTATTCTTTGAATAACCGTTATGGTATGTATCATACCGTATAGTTCTCTAAACCACATCTAAAAATGCTGTATTCCGGAAATTCATGTCAGGAATCCATTCCAGAAAAAGATGAGCTGTGAGCTGTCACTCCACCGTAACAGATTTGGCCAGGTTGCGGGGCTGATCCACATCCAGATGTTTGCCGATGGAAGCATAATAGGCAATCAGCTGCAGGGCCACTGCAATGGGAAACACGGTGAAGCGGTCTTCCAGGTCCGGTATCCGAAGTTCTATATCAGCCACTCCATCCTCCACCACAGACTGTTTCTTGGCCAGAAGGATGACGTAAGCGCCTCTAGCCTTTACCTCCCGGATATTGGAAATGGTCTTGGCAAATACATGGTCCTGAGTTGCTATTGCTATGACAGGCACATTATCATAAATCAGGGCAATGGTTCCGTGCTTCAGTTCACCGGCGGCATATGCCTCCGCGTGGATATAGGAGATTTCCTTAAGCTTAAGGGCCCCCTCCAGAGAAAAGGCGTAATCCAGGCCCCTTCCAATAAAAAAGGTGTCTCGCTCACGAATCAGGTGGCGCACAAAGGACTGGATAAATTCAGACTGTCCAATAACGGTTTCCATAGCCGGTATGACATCCAGCAGATCCGTCATAAATTCCCGTGCCTCATCCTGGCCAAAGGCCCCGCGGACCAGGGCCATGCGGCAGCCAATCATGTAGAGGGCAGCCAGTTGCACGGAATAAGCCTTTGTACTGGCAACAGCAATCTCAGGGCCTGCATGTGTATATAATACGTAATCGCTTTCCCTGGCAATGGTGGAACCCTTTACATTGACAATGGAGAGGGTGACAGAGCCAAGACTTTTAGCCAGGTTCATGGCGGCCAGTGTGTCAATGGTCTCTCCTGACTGTGATATGACTATGACCAGGGTGCTGGAATCAATCAGCGGATCCTCGTACCGGAATTCAGATGCAATGGACACGGTGACGGGTATACGGAGCATGGGCTCCATCAGTGCTTTTGCCACCATTCCCGCATGCATAGCTGTACCGCAGGCAATAATCCGCACCTGGGAACACTCTGCGAATAAGGAGTCCGGAATACCGTCATCTCTAAAATCCGGCAGACGGTCCAACATCCTTGGAAGAATGGTATTTTTAAGGGCTTCCGGCTGTTCGTGGATTTCCTTGAGCATGAAGTGGGGGTATCCGTTCTTCATGGCCGCGTCCATGTTCCAGCTGACCTCCAGTGTTTCCGGCTCCACACGGTTAAAGTCCATATCATATACACGGACTTTGTATGGCGTCAGGCGCACAATACAGCCCTCCGGGACCACAAAATACTCCCTGGTATAAGAAATCAGGGCCGTAAGATCCGAGGCTACAAGCGCTCCTGAGTGGGTGTAGGAAGCAACAAGGGGGCTTACCTTCCTTACGGCATATATCTCACCGGGACGGTCCGCAAAAAGGATACAAAAACCATAGGAGCCTTCAAGCATACCTGTAAAGGCTGCGATAGCCTTCAGCGGATCCTGGCCGCATCCCCTGTAAGCAGAATCCAGAACAGCCGCAGCTACCTCGCTGTCGGTCTGGGAGGCAAGACGGCCTTCCAAGCCATATTCCTGCGTTAGCTGGCGGTAATTTTCGATGATTCCATTGTGAATCAGGGTTACCTGTCCGAAGCTGTGGGGATGGGCATTGGCGTCCGTTACACCTCCGTGAGTGGCCCAGCGGGTATGGCCGATTCCGCAGTGGGATATCTCGCAGGTTGATTTTACACATTCCCTAAGGGCGGCTACCTTGCCCACCTTTTTAATGCTCCTGACCTGGGAATCCTGGTTGAAGTAAGCAATACCGGCGCTGTCATATCCTCTGTATTCCAGTCCTGCGAGTCCCTTTAACAATACATCCTTGGCCTCCAAAGGGCCTGTATATCCAATTATTCCACACATAATTTGTTCTGCCTTTCTTTGTTAGTTACAGTTATTTTAACTGCAATTGTTGTTCCTGAAAAAGACATCAAAAAACTAAGCTGTCTTATACAGGCAGTTTTCAGCATTCCATTTTTTGTCCATTTTTACTGATATCATACATCCGGTCACACTGGCTTTGTTTTGCAGTTACCCGCATATTTTCCAGTATGCAACACGCCCGGACAGCATGGGAGAGCACCCGCCGAATTTCTCGATTCTCTCTCCACCTCGTTAACCTTATAAACGGCAGCAGACGTTCCTGCTGTTCACGTACCCGCTAAAAGGTGCATGGCGCTTAGCTTTGCTATGTGTCTCTGTCCCTCCTGTGACAGATTGTGAATATTATAGCTCACTCTATTTTATGCGTCAACCATATTTTGGGTGAGCCGCCCTGCCGGTGCCCGGCATAATCCCTGTTTTATGCGCGATTTTAAAGATTCTTTAAGACTTTTGTTCTATTCATTCACCTGCCTGTGTGATATAATGAGGGGCGGTGCAATTATATGATTTATGAATCACAACAGGACGCACGACATGAAAAAAAGCGATTACATACAGGTGATAAAAAAATACAAACGAGAGATTCTGCAGTGTTCGGCCCTGGCCGTGACTGTAGTGTGCGCCTGCGCAATGTCCTATATGGCGGGGCGTTACAGCGGGAGACTGAATGCTCCCGCTGCCGGCAGCTCTGAGGGAGGGGCCGTAGAAACCACCTCACAATACATAGATCTGGCTCCGGGTTCGCCTTCCTTTCTCTTTCCGCCAGGTGCGGCCTGCCGGGATGCAACTCCCTCCAATGCGGACATGATGGATTCCCAGGTACTTAATCTGGCCTATCTCTATGAGGATGGGGCAGATTCCACGGATCCGGCTGACAGCTATGCGGGCCGGCTCTATGATCTGCTGGCTTTAAAGGACGCTTCGTGGATATCGGGTCTATATGACCTGTACAATTATACGCCCCAGCAGCTTGCAGCCCTGCTGGGACTTCCGGAGACAGCCGTCACTTCACCGTCCGGCATCATACCGGAGTTCCGGAACATATCCGTGCACTTTGTAAACAGCGAACAACAGGAAACCGGAAGCACTTCTAATGCAAGGGAAATTATTTCTATTATCAATACCCTGCATTACTTCGGCATACTTAAAGATATGAAAACAATGGAGGACTGTGCGGACAAGCTGTGGAACGCTTCACACAAGTACTCTGTGCGCATAGGCGGAATTTATTATTGTGACGGCAGCTGCCTGGACGAAGCAGCAGACGGGCGAAGGGACGCGGAGGAATCCGGGACGGAAGCAGCTGGGGCACAAAGAGCTGGTGTTGAACCAGCTGACGCAGTAATAGCTGGGTCGAAAGCAGCTGGAGCTGAAACAGCTGGCGCAGTAGTAGCTGGGTCGCAAACAGCTGGTGCTGAAGCAGTTGAAGCAGCAGTAGCTGGGTCGGAAACAACTGGTGCTGAAGCAGTTGAAGCAGTAGCTGGCGCAGAAACCGTTGGAACAGCAGCAACTGGAACTGATGCAGTTGAGTCAGGAGCAGCTGTGGGAGAACCAGTTGGCTCAATGGCAGCCAGTGCAGAAGCAGAAGCTGAGACAGCAGCCGTGGCCAGTTTTTCTGATGCGTCATCCGTCGGATCCGGGGATTCTGATACAGGTCCGGCAGACGGCTCCCGGACCTGTCCGGGCCATGTGGACTGTACGGTACTGGCCGTGGTCAAAGGCACTGCCGAGGCAGACAGTCTATTCCAGGCAGCAGATACACTGGAAGCTGTCAAGGCTTCCGGCTGGACAGGCTGGAATGCGGATACCAGAAACATGGCAGGCGCGCTGCTGGCCCAGGATTGGTCCCAGGAATATGGTCTTTATACAGTTGACTATCCGGTAAAAGGACTTTTGAATTCCCAGGAGATTGAATTATACATGAGTCTGGTTCCGGAAGACGCCAGCCGGCAGCGTAAAGATTTCGTGCGGTATGCCCTTACATCGGTAGGTAAGATTCCTTACTACTGGGGAGGCAAACCATCAGCACCTGGTTATACCGGAAATGGCTTCGGCTCACTGACTGTTCCGGATGAGGACGGCAGGCTTTTAAAGGGACTGGATTGTTCCGGCTGGATCAACTGGGTATACTGGTCGGTCACCGGAAAAGGGCTGGGGGCCCAGAGTACCGGTACACTTTTGGGCTGCGGTTCACCGGTAGCCAGGGATGAACTGCTGCCGGGAGACATCTGTATCCGGTTTAATCCCATGGCCCATGTGGTAATATTCCTGGGCTGGACAGCAGAGGGGAATATGCTCTGTATCCAGGAGACCACAGGCAATTCCAATAATGTGGAAGTGGGAACCGTGACAAGTAACTGGGAGAGTTACCGGCGTATTCTGGAATGATTTCCGCATAAGAACCAAATAGATAAAGAGGAGTATAATCATGAATAACAGAGAAAATGACGATGAGCTGGAACGCATGAGGGCACGTGCCAGAAGAGGCAGCGGCAGGCAGGAAAGCGGCAGACAGAGCAGCAGGGCATATCCGAGGCCTGTACAGCCAGCCGGTGAGCGCAGAAGTGCCAGACAATCCTATGACGGCCGCGAGGAGTATGACGAGGAGTACTATTACGGTGAGGAATACGACGCAGAAGAGGACAGGCAGATTGATTTTCCCATGGAGGACTATCTGGACGACGAACCTCCCATGCCTGCCCGCCGGCTTAGATCCTCTTATGGTTCGTCTGGTTCTGCCGAAGGACGGCGTCAGGCGCAGTCCGCGGGAAACAGAAATGCCCAGGGCAGGAAATCCCGTCAGCCGGGAAGTGCCTCCTCTAATCAGGACCGGGCCAGAACAGCACCGTCCGTTTCAAGAAATCAGGGGCGCACCGCAAAAAGGCAGCAGGATACTATGGAAAGGGGCAGGACATCTGCCGGACGGCAGCAGGGACAAATGGCAAAACGACGTAAAAAAGGCAGATGGAAGGGGATTCTTTTGCTCCTTCTGGTTGCATTCATAGGGTATGGAGCCTGGCTGTTCCTTCACAAACCTACAGGCTACTGGAATATAGCTGTTTTTGGAGTGGACAGCAGAGATGGCAATACAAAAAACGCACTGGCAGATGTTCAGATGATATGCAGCATTGACAGAGCTACAGGGGAAATCCGCCTTGTCAGCGTTTACAGGGATACATACCTGAAAATCAATTCAGAGGGAACCTATCACAAAATTAATGAAGCATACTTTAAGGGTGGACATAAGCAGGCAGTGTCAGCCCTGGAGGAAAACCTGGATATCAAGATTGATGACTATGCCACCTTTAACTGGAAGTCAGTGGCTGAGGCCATCAACATTCTGGGCGGCATAGACCTGGAAATCACGCCTGCGGAATTTAAGTATATCAACGGCTTCATTACAGAAACCGTCAATTCAACAGGTATTGGTTCCTATCAGCTGGAGCAGGCCGGGATGAACCATTTAGACGGCGTCCAGGCTGTGGCCTACAGCCGTCTGCGTCTCATGGATACGGATTTCCAGAGAACGGAGCGCCAGAGAAAGGTGGTAGAGCTTGCCCTGGCAAAAGCAAAGCAGGCTGACCTCTCAACTCTGACCTCGCTGGCAGGCTACATGGTGCAGGAAATTTCCACCAGCGTAGGAGTAGACGATGTACTGCCTCTGGCAAAGGATATCGGTAAGTATCACATCGGAGAGACTGCCGGTTTCCCATTCTCAAGGCAGACCATGAAAATCGGAAAGATGGACTGCGTGGTGCCCACCACCCTGGAAAGCAATGTAGTCCTTCTTCATCAGTTCCTGTACGGCCAGGAGACGTCCTACAGTCCATCCTCCGCTGTCCGTAAAATCAGCGCCCATATCTCGGAAGAAACAGGGCTTTATGAGGAGGGCAAGGCAGCTCCTTCCGGAGGCGGCTCCTCAGGAGGAAGTTCATCAGGAGATAAGGCGCCTGCCCAGAATGTACCGGCAGAGACACCTCCGCCCGAAACAACAGCGCCTGTGGAGACAACGCAGGAGAGTACCGGGGAGACGGAAGAGACAGAGGAGACAACCCTGGAGAGTACCGAAGAAACAGAAGAGACCGAAGAAGTGGGGCCGGGCGTATCAGGCAAACCCACAAAGGCTCCTGAAAGCACCAAACATACGGATGAGGAGCAGGGACCGGGAAGCAGCGGCCCGGGCGGCAGCGGCGCCGCAGAACCTTCCGGCAGCCATCCCACAAAGGCCCCTGAGACAGAGAAGCCGGGCTCCGGTTCCTCCCCTGGCTCCGAATCTGATTCCGGCAGCAGCGGCCCTGGCCCAGGAAGCCAGGACAACGGCCCTGGCCAGGCCCAAAGCGGTACGGACGAGGGCGGCCCAGGAATCTAAAGCAGGTTCCGGTATCTGAAGCAGTACCCGGCATCTAAAGCAGTACCCGGCATCTGAAGCAGCACCGGTATCTGAAGCAGTACCCGGCATCAAAGACCACCCCGGAATAGAAGCACAGGGGAAGTGCAAAAGGATGGCCTCAGGCATTATTTCAACGCCTGGGGCCATCCTTTTATGCTGCCGTCAAGGATTGCCCGGAACATACAGTCTTTTATATGAGGATTGTCCTCCTGCAGCCTGTGTATCAGCTCCTTAATATACTGCCGCTTTGTGTATCCGTCCATGGGGCATGGGTTTTTGCATACAGGAAGCTGGTATTTGTTCCGGAATCCTATGACATCTGCCTCCGTGACAAAAATCATGGGACGGATGACGGTCAGATCCATGCGGTCCAGATAGGTAAGGGGTGAGAAGGAGTGGAACCTTCCCTCATAGAACAGTGACATCATCATGGTCTCGATCACATCATCCCTGTGATGAGCATAGGCAATCTTGTTGCATCCCATCTCCTTGGCCTTTTCATTGAGAGCGCCTTTTCGCATCTTGGCACAAAGAGAACAGGGATTGGTTTCCTTGCGGATATCAAAGAGGACCGCGCCGATTTCTGTGGAGATGATTTCATATGGAATCTCAAATTCCCGGCACATAGCTGCCACCGGTTCCAAATCCATATTGCCAAGCCCCAAATCCACCGTAATGGCGCACAGTTCATATTTTTCAGGGTAAAACCTCCTCAGATGATGAAGGGCATGGAGCAATGTCAGGCTGTCCTTTCCGCCGGACACTCCTATGGCGATACGGTCACCGTCCTGAATCAGCCCGTATGTATCAAGAGCCTGGCGTGTCAGGCTCAGAAGACGCTGTAATTTCATGTGGGTTCCAACCAATCCTTTCTGGTCTTTTCTTTTTGGTCTTTTCTTTCTCTGCCGTTTCAGCGCCTTCGGTATTTTATCTTTACCGGAATGCTGCACGGCTTTTTCTATTCTACCTGTCAACACACCTGGTTGTCAAGAAAAGTTAACTATGTTAAAATGGGGGGAGAATAAATTAAGGGTGATGATGAAATGATAAGTTATAAATATGTAGTATCTGACAAGCAGGGGCTTCATGCTACCAATGCTATGAGTCTGAGCAGGGCGGCCGCGGAATATGAGAGCCGTATAACCCTTAAAAGCCAAAAGGGTACAGCGGACTGTAAGAATGTCCTTGCTCTCATGAGCCTGGGCGCACACCAGGGAGAAAGCCTGGAGCTTACGGTGGAAGGACCTGACGAGGGCCAGGCCTCCGGTTTCCTAAAAGGACTCATGCGCACCATTTTATAAATACGCTCTGACAGGCGGCTATGATATAATAAATCCGTTTCCTAACAGCTAGGAAACGGATTTACCGCAAAATCCCCTCTTGACAGGCTATAGTTAATATCAAAGAACTGCTTTGCAGTTCAAATCTGGAAAGAGGGGTTATTATTATGGCAAGATTAGGTATTTCTATTTATCCGGAGCATTCCACAGAAGAACAGGATATAGCGTATATCAGAAAGGCAGGTAAACTGGGTTATAAGAGGATTTTTACCTGTCTTTTAAGTGTTGGTGAAAAGAGCGGTGAGGAAATCATCGGACAGTTCCGCCGTCTGGCTGACGAAGCCCATGCCTGCGGTATGGAAATCATTCCGGATGTAAGCCCCTCCGTATTTTCAAGGTTGGGAATCTCCTATGAGGACCTGTCTGTGTTCCGGGAAATGCATGTGGACGGCATCCGGCTGGACGAGGGTTTTGACGGCATGAAGGAAAGCCTTATGACCTATAATCCGCAGGGGCTGAAGCTGGAGCTGAATGCCAGCACCAAGCTGGTCTATGTGGAAAACATCATGGATCACCATCCGGACCGTGAGAAGTTAATTACCTGCCATAACTTTTATCCGCAGGCATACACAGGACTGAGCCTGAAGCATTTTAACAGGTGCAATGACAAGATGAAGTCACTGGGTCTTAAGGTGGCTGCCTTTGTATCCAGCAATGCGCCCGGAGCTTACGGTCCATGGCCTTTAAACGAAGGACTCTGCACCCTGGAAATGCACCGCGGCCTTCCTCTGGATTTCCAGGTGCGCCATATGTTTGCCACCGGCATGGTAGATGATGTGCTGATTGCCAATGCCTATGCAACGGACGAGGAGCTCCATGCCTGCGCAGCAGTCAATCCCAGCATCCTTACCTTCGGCATTGAACTGGAAAAGGAGCTGACGGACACAGAGAAGCAGATCCTGGACTATGAGCCAAAGCATGTGGTGAGAGGGGATATGAGCGAATACATGATCCGATCCACCTGGCCCAGGGTAACATTTGCAGACCAGTCCATTCCGGCTGGCAACACCAGGGACTTACGGCCGGGCGATGTGGTCATTCTCAATGACGGTTACCTGAAATACAAAGGAGAGCTCCACATCGTCACAAAGGATATGCCCAATGACGGCCGCAAGAACGTGATTGGACATCTGCCTGAGTATGAACATGTACTATTAGACTATATCGAGCCCTGGAAGGTGTTCGCATTCCGTATTGTATAAGACTGTAAGAGAAGGAGTTTAACCATGCAGAATAAAAGACAGGAACAGCTGCTTGCCATATTATCAGAGCGGAGGGACTGGATGACCAGCCGGCAGCTGGCCGGCCTTCTGCAGGTGTCGGACCGGACCATCCGCTCCGATGTGGAGGCCATCAATAAGCACACGGACCCGCCGCCCATTGAGTCCAATGTGCGTCAGGGATACAGGCTGTGCGAGGAGGCACGGCCTGCCCTGGCGTCAGGGGCAGAGACAAGGGAGGCAGACATTCCCCAGACTCCCGGCGCCCGCTGTGCATACATGATACAAAAGCTGCTGTTTGAGGTAAAGGAGCTGAACCTTACCATGCTCCAGAGCCAGATCTATGTCAGCGGTTATTCCATTGACAATGATTTAAAGCGCATACGAAAGATGCTGGAGCCATACAGCGGCCTGAAGCTGGTGCGGAACAAGGAATGCATCTCCTTAAAGGGAGACGAGGCCAGCAAGCGCCGTTTTTACCGGGATTTATTGGTGGCTGAGGTGCAGGAGAACTTTCTTAATCTGAACACCCTGGCCCATCTCTACAGAAGTTTTAACCTGATTGAGGTCAAGGATATCTTTGTGGATGTGCTGGAGGAATACGACTATTCCATCCATGAGTCCATGTTTCCCATGCTGATTCTCCATGCGGGGACCAGCATTGAACGGATGAACTGCGCCAATTACATCAATATGGAGGAGGGAATGCAGGGGCTGGAGGATACCATTGAGTACCAGATAGCCCAGACCTTCTTTGACCGCATTTCCAAGCGGCTGCACATAACGGTCCACGACGGCGAGGTGGGCATGTTCGCCCTGGTAATCATGGGCAGGCGGGCTTCCAACTATACCAGCGATTTTGTCAATTACAACGGAAAATGGATGAATACCAAGAAGCTGGTGGCTGAAGCCCTGGAACAGGTCTATGCCCTGTTCGGCCTGGATTTCAGGCAGGACGCAGATTTGGTGGCAGGGCTTAAAATGCATTTTCACGGACTCATCGAACGTGTCAAGAACCAGGTGCGGATGGAGGATGTGTTTGTGGAGGAAATCAAGCGCAAATATCCCCTTGTTTTTGAAATGGGAATCTATGTGCTGGAGTTTCTGGAGCAGCGGCTGGAACGGCCCATATCAGATGTGGAAAGCTGTTACATTGCCCTTCACCTGGGAGCTGCCAGTGAGCGCATGAATTCCGTGAGAAAGTACAGGGCTGTGATGATTCTGCCCCACAACCAGTCTTTTTCCGACATGTGCGTGAAGAAGATATCCGACATGTTCCGCGAACGTATGGAAGTGGTAAAGGCATTCGGCTATTTTGAGGAGGATGAGGTATCGGCCCTGGACCCGGATTTACTTCTCAGCACCTTTCCACTGGAGCACGGACTGGATGTGGAGACTGTTTCCATTAACCTGTTTGTGGACTCGGAAACAGAGTCAAAGATTCTCCAGGCCATTAACCGGCTGGATAAAAAAGGCTTCCGTCTGGAGTTTACATCCCATATCGGGAACCTGATACGAAAAGAGCATTATCACTCCCAGGTAGACATGGACCAGCCGGAAGAAATCATCCGTATGCTGTGCGCGGGCCTGGAAAAAGAGGGCATCGTGGAACCGGAATTCACGGAAGTGGTCTTAAAGAGGGAGCAGATGTCGCCCACCTCCTTTGTGAACACATTTGCCATTCCCCATGCCTTTGGCGCCTTTGCCAGAAATTCCACCATTGCCGTGGCACAGCTTAAGAATCCGGTGAAATGGGGAGCCTTTGAGGTGCGTCTGGTCATGCTTTTCGCCATCAACGAAGGGGATGCCAGAATGATTAAAATTTTCTTTGACTGGGTATCCAATGTGGTAAACCAGCCGGAGGAGCTGGCAAAATTAGTGGCTCCATGCAGCTATGAGGAATTTATTGACAGAATTATGGGTTGAATTTCCTAACAGCTAGGAAATGTCTTTAATGAAAAAAAGTGAATAACTGCCTTATAATTAAGGCAACTTAATAAGAAATGCAGCAAACAGAATGGTTTTGTTGCATTTTCTCGTTTCAAAAACAATAAGGAGGCAGCAAAATGGTAGAGGGATTAGAAATGATTTGCTTCAAGATTATCTCCAATGTGGGAGGCGCGCGTTCCAGCTACATCGAAGCAATCCAGAAAGCAAAGCAGGGAGACTTTGAGGGAGCCAGGGAATGTATAAAGGCAGGCCAGGAGATGTTTCTGGTTGGACATGAGGCCCACTTTGAACTGATTCAGAAGGAAGCACAGGGAGAGCAGGTAGGCGGCTCCATGATTCTGGTTCATGCGGAAGACCAGCTCATGAGTGCGGAAGGCTTTAAAATCATCGCGGAAGAGATGATTGCCAGCTACGAGCGAATCGCTGAACTGGAAAAAAAGCTGGAAAACCGTTAATTCAGACACCGTATTTTACCCATCGGTATAAAACAGGAACAATAAAAGGAAACTATATAGATATCAAGGAGGATTTAATCATGAAACGAGTATATTTATTTTGCAGCGCAGGAATGTCCACCAGTATGCTGGCAAGCAAGATGCAGGACGTAGCCAATTCCCATGACCTTCCCATTGAAGTAGAGGCATTCCCGGACGGAAAGATTGGCCAGATTATTGATGAGAAGCACCCGGATGTGATTCTCTTAGGGCCCCAGGTCAAATACCGCTATGGCGAGATTGTTGAAAAGTACGGCGACAAGGGCATTCCGATTCAGGTTATCGATCAGACGGATTACGGTATGATGAACGGTGAGAAAGTACTGAAATCAGCGATCAAGCTCATGAAAGCAGCAAAATAACAGTCCGGCGCAGCATCTTAGCCCGCCTGTGCTAAAACAATCATAGTTGAAATGGGGGAACATGAATCATGCTAAATAAGTTAGAGTCCGTACTCATGCCGCTGGCAGAGAAAATCGGAAAAAATAAATATCTCATTGCCATCCGTGACGGCTTCCTGCTGTCCATGCCGCTGTTAATCGTAGGGTCCTTTTTCCTGCTGGTTGCCAACTTCCCAATACCGGGATGGACGGATTTCTGGGCGCGGTTTTTCGGGGACAACTGGGCATCCTATTTTTCAAAGCCCACTGACGCCACCTTCTCCATCATGGCAGTGCTGGCCGTTATAGGCATTGGCTATTCCTTCGCGGAGCAGATGAACGTAGATAAGCTGTTCGGAGCAGCCATTGCCCTGGTAAGCTGGTTCCTCATCATGCCCTATGAGATTCTTGTGGACGGCGGTTCCAGCGTCACCGGAATTCCGTTAAACTGGGTGGGGTCCAAGGGTATTTTCGTGGGAATCATCGTGGCCTTCCTGTCAGTCCATATTTATGCATGGGTAAACAAAAAGGGCTGGGTTATCAAAATGCCTGACGGCGTTCCTCCTACAGTATCAAAGTCATTCTCGGCCCTGATTCCTGCAGGTGTGTCCATACTGGTATTCTTTATCATGAATATCGTGTTTGCAATGACGCCTTATAAAAACGCATTTAACTTCATCTTTACAATTTTACAGACACCGCTTTTAAAACTGGGCAATACACTTCCGGCCATGGTAATCGCATATATATTCCTTCACTTCTTCTGGTTCTTTGGAGTGAACGGCGGTTCCGTTGTAGGCGCTGTGTTCAATCCCATCCTTCAGACACTGTCCGCCGACAACCTGGCTGCATTCCAGGCAGGCCAGCCGCTGCCCAATATTATTTCCCAGCAGTTCCAGGATTTGTTCGCAACCTTTGGAGGATGCGGTTCTACATTGTCGCTGCTCATTGCAATGCTTTTATTCTGCCACTCCAAACGTATCAAGGAATTAGGCAAACTGGCGTTTATACCCGGCGTATTCGGCATCAATGAACCTCTTGTATTCGGCCTTCCCATTGTGCTGAACCCAATGATTCTCATTCCCTTCATGCTGGTGCCCACTATAAACATCGTAATTTCTTATTTCTGCATGAGCATTGGTCTGGTTCCCCTCTGTACAGGCGTCGCCATTCCATGGACCATGCCCGTGGTACTGTCCGGATTTCTGGCAACAGGATGGCAGGGAGCTGTACTGCAGCTGCTTCTTCTCATACTGGGAGTATTCATCTATATGCCGTTTATTAAGATGATGGATAAGCAGTATCTGGAAGATGAGGCCAAGGCTTCTGACAAATCAGATGACGATGACATTGACTTTGACGACCTTTCCTTTGACGACCTGTAGGCTGGCTGCCTTTGACGGTCCGTCCATCCTTTGACAATCCCTGTGGGGATACAAGAATATGAGGTGAAGATAATGAAAATTATTATGATATACGACCAGATACAGTCCGGTCTTGGAACAAAAGATGACACAATGGTTCCCCTAACAGGCAAAAAGGAGCCTATTGGTCCCGCAGTTATGATGGAGCCCTTCTTAAATAAGGTGGACGGCCATGTGACAGCCTGCCTGTGCTGCGGCAACGGAACCTTCTTAGCTGACCCGGAGGAGGTCAGCCGCAAGCTCTGCGCCATGGTAAACAAGCTGCAGCCGGATGTGGTTATGTGCGGCCCTGCCTTTAACTTCGCTGACTATGCGGGCATGTGCGCCAAGGTGGCATGCGACATCAACGCTACCACAAAGGCAAAGGCATTTGCAGCCATGTCTGTTGAGAACAAGGATACCATCGCCGCCTACAAGGATAAGGTGGCCATTGTGGAAACTCCAAAGAAGGGCGGAATGGGACTAAACGACGCGCTTAAGAACATGTGCACACTGGCAAAGGCACTGGCTGACGGCAGCGATACAGCGGAACTGGAACATAAATTCTGTTTCAAATAGAGGAGGATATATAGGATGTGGGGTATGATTGCAACCTGGCGCATGGCAGTGGAAGGAATTACTAAGGGCGCCGAAATGCTGAAGGACGGCGGGGACGCGGGAGATGCCGTCGAGTCTGCTATCCGGGAAGTGGAGGATTTTCCTTACTATAAATCTGTGGGCTACGGCGGGCTTCCAAATGAGGAGATGGAGGTGGAGATGGATGCCGCCTTTATGGACGGCAATACCCTGGATATAGGCGCTGTTGCGGCCATCAGGGACTTTGCCAATCCTGTGTCCATTGCCAGGCGTCTGAGCCGTGAAAAGGTCAACAGCATGCTGGTGGCGGAGGGTGCTGAAAAATTCGCCCATAAGGAGGGATTTGAGCGCAAAAATATGCTGACGGACCGGGCAAAGGCCCATTACAGAAAGCGTTTAAAGGAAATGTCCGACCAGGCGGCCCTCCAGGAAGCCTCCGGAAAGCTTAAGCCATACTCAGGCCACGATACCGTGGGCATGGCCTGCCTGGACATGAGCGGCAAAATGACAGCCGCCACCTCCACCAGCGGTCTCTTTATGAAGAAAAAAGGCAGAGTAGGAGACTCTCCCATATCCGGATCCGGTTTCTATGCTGACAGCAAAAAAGGCGCTGCCAGTGCCACGGGCCTGGGCGAGGACCTGATGAAGGGCTGTATTTCCTATGAAATCGTCCGTCTCATGGGGGAGGGTATGCATCCCCAAAAAGCCTGTGAGACCGCCGTGGCCCGCCTGGACGCAGAGCTTAAGGAACGCAGGGGCGAGGCGGGGGATTTATCCCTTATAGCCATGAACCCAAAGGGGGAGTGGGGCGTAGCCACCAACATAGAGGGATTTTCCTTTGCCGTTGTCACAGAGGCCCTGGAACCAACCGTGTATCTGGTGACCCGCCAGGAGGACGGCCTCTGTACCTACGAAAAGGCATCGGATGAGTGGATGGAAAACTATATGAAGACGCGCATGGCGCCCATTGAGGAATAGGAATATGGATGAACAGAATCAGATTGACAGAATGCTTCTGGACTATATCGACGAAAACCGGGACCAGCTGGTGGAGCATGTTCGTCAAATGGTGCGTATTGACAGCGTGGAAAGGGAGGCCCGGGATGGGGCTCCCTTTGGTCCTGGTGTAAAGAAGGCCCTGGACCTGGCGCTATCCATCAGCAGGGATATGGGCTTTGAGACTGTGGATTTGGACGGATACATCGGATACGCATTCTATGGCAGGGGAGAAGACTATGTCTGCGCCATGGGACATGTGGATGTGGTGCCGGCCGGAGAGGGCTGGAAGGAGCCGCCTTTTAAGGGCCATATGGAAAACGGAGTCATATACAGCAGGGGAGTATTGGACAATAAAGGGCCAGTCATGGCATGCCTCTACGGCCTGGCCGCGGTCAGGGCGCTGGGGCTTCCCCTCAGGCATCCGGTGCGCATCATCTTCGGATGTGACGAGGAAACGGGTTTTGAGGATCTCAGATACTATCTGTCAAAAGAAAAGCCTCCTGTTTACGGATTTACGCCGGACTGCAAATATCCTGTGGTATACAGCGAGCGGGGAAGGGCAGTGGTGCGCATCACCGGCACAAGGGAATGCCTGGGTACATTTTTCGACTTTGTAAACAAATATTTTATCGGAGCAGGCAATACAGGCGACCGATTGGGTATTGACTATTACCATGAAGAATATGGTATGATGGAGATGCGCGGTTACAGACTGGGATTAGATCCTGTCTGGAAGGCCGGTCAAGGGAACATCCGCCGTGAAAATGCCGGAAACAAAAACACAGAAGTAAGTGCCGGAAACGGAAACGCGGCAAACACGGTATACTTTGAGGCCACCTTAAGCTATCCGGGCGGTATCACCATCCGGGAAATCATGAAGCCCATAACGGAAAAGGCTGAGAGCTGCGGTCTGAAGGCAGAGCTGGTACAAAATTATGATCCTGTGGTTTTTGCCAAGGATACGCCTATGGTAAAAGCCATGCAGGACAGCTATGAGCGGGTCACCGGCATGAACGGCACTCCCGTAACCACCACCGGCGGAACCTATGCCAAGGCCATGCCCGGTATCGTCCCATTCGGTCCCAGCTTTCCGGGCCAAAAGGGAATCAGCCACAATCCAAATGAGTGGATGACCGTGGACGACCTGGTAACCAACGCAAAAATATATGCACTGGCTCTGTACCGTCTGGCACAGCTTTAGGCTTTTTGCCGGTACTGTGCGGGCGGACAGGAAGAAGGAGAGGTTTTTATATGTTGGAGATATGCTGCGGCAGCTACTATGATGCCATGCAGGCTGCGTCCGGAGGAGCCGGACGGATTGAACTGAACTGTGCCCTGCACCTGGGCGGGCTTACGCCCTCCCTGGCATCCCTGGAACTGGTGAAGGAGCACTGCAATGTGAAGGTAATTGCCATGGTCCGGCCCAGAGGTGGCGGATTCTGTTACAGTGAAGAGGATTTTAATGTGATGCTCAGGGAATGCGAACATCTGGTCCGCCACGGAGCGGACGGCATTGCCTTTGGCTGTCTGAGGGAAGATGCCTCCATTGACAGGGAGAGGAATGCCCGAATGATTTCCATTATCCACAGCCATGGAAAGGAAGCTGTATTCCACCGGGCCTTTGACTGCACCTCCAACCCCTATGAGTCCATTGAGACACTGATTGAGCTGGGTGCGGACCGTCTTTTGACCAGCGGACTGAAACCAAAGGCTGTCGAGGGAAAGGCTCTGCTTGGTGCTCTTCAGTCGTCTTATGGAAACAGCATAGAAATCCTGGCCGGAAGCGGCATCAATGCCTCCAATGCCAGAACGCTCATGGAAGAGACCGGAATAAGGCAGGTTCACAGCTCCTGCAAGGACTGGATGACAGACCCCACCACCACTTCCCACGGGGTGACCTACGGCTTTGCAGAGCCGCCCCATGAAAACTGCTATGACGTGGTGTCAGAGGCACTGGTCCGTAAGCTTCTAGACAGCCTTGGGGAGTTGGGGAGATAGGCCATGATAGCAAAATACAAAAAGAACATACTGGTGAGAAGGCTCATAACCATCCTGGCTGTCGTGGCATCCGCCCTGCTGCAGACCTATGTAATCCAGGCATTTATACGGCCGGCCAACCTTCTGTCCAGCGGATTTACCGGTGTGGCTATCCTCATTGACAGGATTGCCTCCCTCTACGGGCACAATATTTCCACCTCCCTGGGAATGCTGGTCCTCAATATACCGGTGGCCATCCTCTGCAGCAAAAGCATAAGCATGCGTTTTACCTTTTATTCCATGCTGCAGGTGTTCCTGGCCAGCTTTTTTCTGAAAATATGCAGCTTTCAGCCCCTGTTCAATGACGTGCTGCTGGATGTGGTTTTCGGCGGTTTTCTGTACGGGCTGTCCATTGCCATTGCCTTAAGGGGAAATGCCTCCACAGGCGGCACGGACTTCATTGCCCTGTATGTTTCCAATAAGACAGGAAGGTCCATATGGGAATATGTATTTGCAGGCAACTGCGTGATTCTCTGCATCTTCGGATACATGTTTGGATGGCTGTACGCAGGATATTCCATCCTGTTCCAGTTCGTATCCACCAAAGCCATCTCTGCCTTCCATCACAGGTATGAACGGGTTACACTGCAGATTACCACCACCAAGGCGCCGGAAATCATAAACCAGTACGTCAAACAGTACAGACACGGCATATCCTGTGTGGACGCGGTGGGAGGTTACAGTCACAAGAAAATGTATCTGCTTCACACCGTGGTGTCCTCCTATGAGGTGAACGACATTGTGCATCTCATGCGGGAGCAGGATCCCCATGTCATTGTCAATATGATTAAAACGGAAAACTTTTACGGCGGATTTTATCAGGCGCCTATTGAATAGTGGTATTGTTAGGCGCAGGCCGGGGGGATTGGGCTGTAAAATCCCTCGGTAGTCGACATAACATTTTTATGTCAACTTTCCTCTTTCATCCGGGCCGTTGTCCGGATGACCGGAGGTTTTCACTTCCAAATATACTTCGGAAAAATTAAGATATATGAAAGGGATGTTAAGTTGATACTTACATCCTTTTTGTTTACAATAAAACCAGACATAACCGTTGGAGATGACGGATTTTATATGGATTACATGAGGGAGGATTTTAAATTGAGGAATTCAGGAAAAATACTTTGCATCGCAAGTCTGCTGGGGCTGCTGGTTCTGTCCGGCTGCGGCCTGAAGTCAGAGCCTGCTGCGGGGACCGGGGCGGATGGAGCTGCTGTTGGGGCAGAAGGAACAGTGTCTGCCGGAGCGGATGAGGGCAGGGCGGATGAGGATAAGACGGACGGTAACGGGACGGACCAGGAGATTCATATTTATTCCGACACCCGGGCCGGGGATTCTGCCGGTTATGAAACGGTCCCGGCTGCAAACGGCGGCAGCATCATCCAGGACCAATCTTTTGACGTGGAACTGGACAGCTTAAAAGCAGCGGAACCACCGGCAAAAGAGAGCATAAGTGAGACCCGTGTTGTTTCTGAGGAAATCATCCGTCAGGCCTCCGGTTCCTGGACCCTGAACGGGCCGAAAACAGATGCCGGACTACGGCAGCATGGCTCTCTGCTGGAAATGTTCGGAACCGGCCTGCATATGGGCAACGGCCTGGAAATCAGCGATAACGGAGAGATTGAGTATTATATCGGCATCGGAACCGGCGGAGAGGGGCAGTGTACGGAGACAGGCGGATCCACTGAAACAGGCAGTTCCATTACTGCCTCCATCATGCCCTATGAGGACCATGGGAACAGTCAAAACAGCCTGACGCTCCACCTGATAACGGAGGATGACACAGAATATCTGACCATGGAATATGACGGCGAGATACTGTACTGGAACAGATAGCTGCAAGGTAAAACCTAATATCCAGACACTGTTTTACAAAGAATTTACTAAATGTGCCTCTTGGAATTTACATGGATTTTATATAATAAAAGCATAAAATAAAATCCGTAAAATCCGGGAGGCATGCGGTATGAAATCATTTAAAATTATAAAAGAATATTGGCGTCTGGCAATTCTGGGGCTGGCCTATACAGCCGTGTTCGCCGCCGCCGTTACAGTTGTAATATTACAGTTATAATCAGATAGTCAAAAGCAGCCGGCTAAGTCATAACCGGCTGCTTTTTTGAATCCTGTTCTGTTTATACTGCAAATTTCTATACTGCAAATTTCGCAAGTCTGTTTTTTATATCCCCGGAGCCATCCTCATCAATGTGAAGAATCAGCTCCACTGTGCGGGATACCGCCAGGTAAAGAACTCCCAGAACGGACTTGGCGTCTACCATACGGCTGCCATATTTGATATCTGCATCACAGTCATAATGGCTCAGCGTATTCACAAAATCTACCACCTGTTCCGGCTGTTCAAACTTAACTAACATACTTGTCATAATCTTACACTCCTTTGCATATCACCGGCTTCTGTTTCCTGCCGGATTTGTCATATGGTGTTGTTATAAGTATAGGAGCCCTGCATGGATTTTTCCATGGTAAGATCTTTGGATTTCCTGTAATATTTCACGTTTTTTGACTGATTTAAGGAAAACACAGGATGTAAAATGATAAATTGATGTTAAATCCGCACTCCGTCAAACGGCAATAGCAGGGGTTACAGCCAGATATACGCCCGGAGTGCAGCCGCTCCCAACATGACTAATAACATAATTCCCAAACCCGCCATATCACTCCAGAATTCCTTCTTCATATCAATACGCCTCCTTTATATATCGAATTACTTCTTTGGATGACATGATAGTAGCACCATACGGTTTAAAGATTCCATATCCAAATCATGAGGTAAATATAAAGATTTCATGAGGAAGGTTTTAAATCCCTGGCAGAACCCGTCAGGCCCAATGTGTAAATACGTACCGGGAAATCTGCAAAAGTGAAAAAAACAGCCCAAATGAATACGAAATGTGAAAAAAGTGTGAAATTAGCACTCGACCCTTGACTTTGCTAATAACGCGTGTTATATTACATATAGAACAGATAGAGAAGGGAATGTAAGAGGAGATGAGATAAGTTTTACAGTTTCCTTCCTATGCGGTTCCAGTACAATATAACAACCTCATAGATTATTAAATAAAGGAGAGATGACATATGTTGATGCCTAGTATTTTTGGAGAAAACTTATTGGATGACTTTTTTGATTACTCATTCGGCAGCCACAAGACATTCGATATGATGAATACCGATATCAGGGATACTGAGAATGGCTATGAGATAACCATGAACATGCCGGGTGTCAGGAAAGAGGATGTAAAGGCGGAACTCAAGGACGGCTATCTGACCATACAGGCCACAACAAATTCCAGCAGGGATGAAAAGGATTCCAACGGAACCTACATCCGCAGGGAGCGCTACTGCGGATCCTGCAGCAGAAGTTTTTATGTAGGTGACGCAGTGACCCAGGAGGACATCAAGGCCAAATTCGAGGACGGCACCCTGAAGATGCTGGTTCCCAAGAAAGAAGCCAAACCGGCCGTGGAGGAGAAAAAGTATATTGCAATCGAAGGTTAAACTCAAATATGACGTACAGACCTGACCATACATGGCTCCCGGAACGGTTTCCGGGAGCCCCACAAAAAACAGAGGAGGAATGACGTATGTTAATGCCCAGTATTTTTGGTGAAAATATGTTTGATGAATTTTTCAGGGATCCATTTTTTGACAGCAGGGATATGAAGAAGCTGGAGAAGAAATTATATGGACGCAGAGGCAAAAACCTGATGAAAACCGATATCCGTGAAACAGATACAGGATATGAACTGGAAATGGACCTGCCGGGATTTAGAAAGGACGAAATCAAGGCATCCCTCAGGGACGGATATCTGACCATCAGTGCTGCCAAAGGACTGGATAAGGACGAGCAGGAGAAGACGAGCGGCAGATATATCCGTCAGGAGCGTTATGCCGGCGCCTGCGAAAGAAGCTTTTATGTGGGCGAAGATATGACGGAAGATGATATAAAGGGCGAATTCAAGCACGGTATCCTGAGACTGTCCATTCCAAAAAAGGAAGCGAAACCACTGGCAGAAGAAAAGAAATATATCTCCATTGAAGGATAAACCCGGCATAGCATAACAGAACCCCGCAGTGGCGGTGATGCAGCATCACATCATCAAAACCGCGGGGTTCCTTTTTATGTCCTGGATTTTATTTGTATGGTATAATACAAATGACAATACATGCCTCAGGATCCGATACACCTTGATCCGGGCATACAGCCAGTGATGACAGGAGGAACGAAAGGTATGAAAAAGGATAAGGGGTATGGACTTTTATGGATGCTTGCGGCAGAGGTGGTCCTGTTTATTTTCTTCCTTGCCATTGCTCCGCGGCTGAATGCTGAGGGACTTCTGTACCGGTCCGCCGTGCCCGTAACCCCAGAGGAAGTGCTGTCAAAAGACGATAACGGCAGTTTTGAGCTGAAATACGGGGCAGGTTACCCCTGTACGGAGCCGACCGGGTACATGACCTCTGTATCGGATTTACAGAAAAACTATATCGGCGCATGGGAGGCAGATGCCTCTCTCTTTCAAGCAACCGGTATCTATAAACAAATCAGCCACAGAACCCGGCCGTCAACGCAGCGCGGCTATTACAGCAGCCGCAGCCCAACCTACGGGGTCACTGCCCCCGCCATTACACGGAGCCGGTGGACCACCTTCTGGATGAGGCCGTATGCGGATTATGCCCAGTATTACCTGATTACTTTTAAGGACGGAACCAGAACCTGGGCTCTGGTGGACAACGCAATCACCAGAATACCTGCAAAAGGCAGGGTGGCCCTTCCTGTGGGATATTACTGGGACGAGGGGGCCGCCCGCTTTCTTACTGATAAGGAAAAAAAGGCATACCGCATAACAGACCGTGATGTGCTGGAAGATAACTGCCTGGGAAATGCCCTGGACCTGTACAGCGGCTGGATAGAGGGAGACGAGATGAGACAATACCATGAAACATGTTCCTTCGTCCAATCCGTTGCGCTGGTAATAATCGGCATTCTTTTATTCATCACCCTGATTCTGTTCATGCTTTCGGGCAAAACGTCTGGCAGGCATACGCAGAACCGCTGATATTAGGAATTTTGCAAGGGAAAATTAAGAGTTCTCTGCCCACACTTATAGTATACTTTTAGTATAAAAATGAAACGCGCAGAGAAAGGATGGAAAGAAATGATATGGTCCCCAATCGTGACAATACTTGCTGTGACTGTTCTCCTCTGCGGATGCGGCGGCACAATATCTCCCACTGCAGCCAGCAGCATGGCGCGTGAACCTGCCCTGCCGGAAGGCATGGAATACCTGTCCGAGGCGCCGGCGCCGGAAACAGCGTCAGAATCACTGCCTGAAATCACAGTAAAACCGGAGCTGCTGACGGACGCCGGAACCCTCTGCCCCATGGAATACGGAACGGACGCGGACGTTATATTCTTTGCAGATCTGGACCATGATGGAGAACCGGAGCGCATCACTGCCGGACTGGCTGATTTCCAGGCATCAGGAGGACAATATGCCTCCCTTAAGGTATTGGCGGGAGAATCGGCTGATTCCCCGGTCATCTGGGAGCATGACTACAGTGTGGCCCATGCAGGCTGGACCATGCTGTATCTCTACAGAGAAAACGGGGCGGATTATCTCATGGAATATTCACCTTATATGAACCAGGGATATGGCGCATACAGCATTCGTATCTTTTACATAGGTCCGGATAAAAAAACAGTGGAAGCGCACTCCCACACAGCAGATTTCGCACTCCAGCAGGAGGACAGGACAGGCTTTTTCGGAGATCCGGACGCCCTTGCAGCATTCATGGATACGGCAGAGGGCTACATAAAGAGCAGTCTTTTGCTGGTAAGCACCGATCAGGGGCGCCTGGCATACAGCACCCCGGAACGTCCGGTTACTCTGGACCATGACGATTCCTTCTTTACAGATTCATGGAATGTAACGGGAAAATGGAACGGGCGGGAAACCATTGAATACATGTCGCAAAAAAACTGGATGGCGGCAGAAGGTATTCCCCTGCTTTGCATTTCACGCCCGTCCGGGGACACAGTGGAAGTACAGTTTAAAAACCGGAATCATTTTTACACCACCTCCAATCCGGTGATGGACCAGTTATTTGCTGATATGACCGGCAGGAACTGGACCTTTCTTCCGGACCGGGAACCGCCGCCAGATCCCCCTGACGCGGTACTGTCAGTTTACAGGAAGGAAGGCATGGATGTGTTTATATCGTGTTATCAAAAGGAGGAGACAGCAGTCATCTGGACAGCCCCCTTTGTCTATAATATTGCCAACGATATGAGAAGTATCAATGAATGCTATTATATGTCTGCCAGTGCAGTGGAACGCCTTCTTTCATGGGCGCCGTGATGCTGTCTGTCATTCAGTTCTGTCATGGTAACCAGCAGCAGGGGAGGAGGACGTGTATGGTCAGTATCCTATCTTTCATCATCGTAATTTTAATCATAAGCATCCTGTGTTTTTTGTCAGGGCGCAGAATGGCGGAGAACAGGGCGGCAAAAAAACCAAATGCAGAAAACCGGACAAACGGAAACAGGACGGCCCAATCCATAAATCATTTTCTTATGCGCCATCCTGTCATGGTAAAGGGTCTGCTTTTATTTTATATTGCCTTTGCAGGCTGTTTTACATTTCCCATAAGAAGCCATCCCTTTCCCCTGGATTTCACCAAAGCTTATCTGCTGATTTGCTCTTACGGAATCATAGGTTGGGGATTTGCAGGCCTTTACGGGAAGGCAAAAGAGAGGGCTGTCTATCCTCTGACCCTCCTTATGACCATTTTGGGCATGGTGTGCAGATATGTTCTTGAATATGGAGAAGCATCCAATGTCTATAATTTTACCATGCTCAATATTCTGTCTTACATAATCCTCATACCTGCTTTTACAGTGGGTGCATACCATTATATTGTAAAGTATCTGATTTCCGCCAGGTAGAGCAGTGAAAGGTCCTTTGCAACATGAGAATGCGGGCAACATCAGACAGAAGATGGAAATGGAAATAAAACCATGTCCGGGCTGCAGTTAATGCTTGGGCCTGTAAATGATTTCATTTACCGTATACACGGTGACAAAAGCATCCTTATCTGTTTTCAGCACATAATTCATCAGGGTTACATACTCGTTTTTATCAACAATGGTGATGATCTCCCTCCTTGGCTGGCCGTCATAGGCTCCGATGGCTTCATAAATCGTGGCGCCGCTGTGGAGATGATGCAGGATAAACTCCCTGATTTCTTCCTCCCGCTGGGAAATGATGCACACCCTCTTTTTTATGTTAAAGCCAAAGATGAAATGGTCCAGGACGATTCCGTTGAGATAGGTGCCAAGGACACTGAGCACCACAATTTTCTTGTCATAGACCAGGGCCGCGGACAGTGCCACACACATGCCTGACATGGACATGGCCCGGCCAAGTTCCATATGCAGGTATTTGTTCAAAAGCTTTGCCACGATATCCAGGCCGCCTGATGACGCATTCCTGTTAAACAGCATGGCCAGTCCGATGCTTACCACAAAGATATAGCATATCATATCCAGAAACGCATCGTTGGTGATGGAAGCATTTTCCGGAAATGCCGTCTCAAAAACAGCCAGGACCACAGGCAGCAGGAACGAGGTGTAAACAGTCTTTGCCCCGAATTCCCTTCCGATGAGCAGGAAGCCCAGAACCAGAAGGAGCATATTGAGGATAAAGGTGATTGCTGAAATCTTAAGGGGAACAAAGTTTCCCAGAACAATTGCCAGACCGGATATACTTCCCACCGATACATGGCTTGGCATCAGGAAGAAAAAGACAGCTGCCGCCACAATGACGGTGGCAAAGGTAATCATGATGAACTCCCTGATCGTTTCCCACTTTTTCATAAAAACAAAGCCTCCAATACATACATTTTTTTACATATACGGTCCCCTTTAAACGGTCCGTCAAACGTCCCGTGTGGTATTGTATCACATTGCGGTCCTTCCTGCAATTCATAGAATCCGCGGATGATATATTCCTGATGATATATTTTGCATCCACGGTTATATAAAAACTCATGTGAGGAAATCAAATGACAAAAGAAGAATTTTTAAAACGCGTAAAAGAAAACGAAGAATGGGCGCCGGGCTGGGAAACCATTGAACAGGAATTTGAGCGGCTCTACCCGGGACAGGAGCCCCGGCACTATGGCACAAACATGATGGCCAGGGCCATATTTGGCGGCGACTGCTACCTGGACGGCTATTCCATCTATGATTCTCCCAAGGGATATAAGCATATTGTGACATTTGGAATGACGGAGCTTTATGCAGATGAGGAGTCCTTTGGCGGAGAATGGAATAAGTGGGGTTATGAGATGACCATCAAGCTTAGGGAAAAGGAGCCGGAAGATTGTCTCTGGGCAATTGATATGCTCTCAAATCTTGCCCGCTACACCTATACCCAAAATCAGTTTTTTCTCCCCAGCCAGTATATAGCAGGTAACGGCACATCCCTTCATGTAGGGACGGATTCAGCTATCACGGCACTGATAACCACCATGGACACAGAGGCGGTGTCTCAGGATTCTGTCTATGGAAAGACGGAGTTTATCCAGCTGGTAGGTATTACGGAACAGGAATTTAAGAACATTCAGGGAAAAACAGCGAACATTGAACTTCTGCTGGAACGTATGAAGCAGGATAACCCGGATTTGGTGACAGACATGACCAGGACAAGCTCTTACTTGTAGCGGGACAGAAAACACTGGATTGACTGAACTATATTAACTGTATATTGACTGTATATTGACTGTATCTTAAAAACCAAAGCACATATGAAAACGAGGGTAACTAAATATGAAGTATATCACTAACAAACATATTTCAAAAAAACATATTTCAAAAAAACTGACAGCACCTTTACTCTGCATGGCGCTGTGCGGTGTATTGACTGCCTGCGGGCACAAGGAACCATCCCATGCGCTGTCCCCGGAACAGGCAGAATCCCAAAGCACTGGGGCCGAACCGGAAATCAGGATTGACACCCAAGAGGGCTCCCAGTCTGAGCAGTCATCGGAGCATCCCATAGGCAGCACCGCTGCACCGGCTGATTCAGCCCAGGGGGAGGCCGGATATCTGCTGATTAAAGACCAGACGTTTGATGTGACCCTGGAGCCATTGGGCAGCGTCACATTTGCGTCCTATAAACCGGACAGCCTTCAAAATCCTCTTGCAGATGTTATGTTTGAGATAAAGAAGGAGAAAAAAAAAGTTTGCCTTCTGGACGGCGTGTATGAGGGCAACACACGAAGTAACGAGACGTTTAACAAGGTGGAGGCAGTATCCTTTCCCGACTATAACAGCGATGGTTTCAATGATATCATCATCATATGCAGCTACTCACCGGCCTCCGGGCCAAAGACAGGCACAGGATATCCTGAGGTGAGAATCTACAGCGGAAAGGCTGACGGCAGCTTTACCCTGGAGAGAAGTCTGTCGGAAAACGCCAACTCGGCCCTTGCCGAAAAGACCGTACAGTCTGTCCTGGGATTTCTGGGCGCGGGCAAAGGCAGGCCCAGTGTATCTGCCTCCGGCTGGCAGCAGGCCTATACCGGCCTTCTCCAATCCCAGGACAGCGGTCAGTGGCAGGGGTATAATTTAATTTACATCAATGACGACGACATCCCCGAATTGGTGGAAATCGGCATCGACGAGGCAACGGGCTGCAAGATAGTCAGTTTTGCAGACGGGGCTGCCTATGAAACGCAGCTGTCCAGACTCTATTTCTCTTATATTGAACGCGGAAATCTTCTGTGCAACTCTGAGGGAAATATGGATTACTACTACGATATTGTGTACAGTATGGAATCGGGCCGGCTGCTTCCCATTGCTTCCGGATATTATGGGGCTGAGGATAACTCCCATGTGCAGTTTGATGAGGAGGGGAACCCCATCTATCAATATGAATGGGAAGGTGTCATGATGACGCAGGAGGAATACAATCAGGCATTCCGGGCTGTCTATGACACATCCTCAGAGAAGCCGGGGTATGAATGGGATAAATGGCTTTCCCTGGAAGAGGTGATACAGGCCATTGACGGCATCCAATAAACGCCGGATGGAAGGACAGCGTATTCTGGTGAAATGATGCTGTATTTATGCCCATGTCTTTGATATAATATAATAAATCTGCTTATACCGACAGTGAATCACGCCTAACAAGGAGGAGACAAGAACATGCTTTTAGTGGCTAAAAGGGACGGGGAAACCGTGGTATTCCAATTGGATAAGATAACGCTGGCTATCAAGAAGGCCTTTAAAGCAACAGGTAAATCATATACGGCTGATATTATCGAGCTATTGTCGCTCCGGGTCACATCTGATTTCCAGATGAAGATAAAAGACAGCCGGATTAGCGTGGAGGATATACAGGACAGCGTGGAGAAAGTCCTGGAGGAATCCGGCTACACTGATGTGGCCAAGGCCTACATACTATACCGGAAACAGCGGGAGAAAATCAGGAATTTGGATAAGACCATCCTGGACTACAAGGATGTGGTGGATAACTATGTAAAGGTGGAGGACTGGCGCGTCAAGGAAAATTCAACCATCACATATTCTGTGGGCGGTCTGATTCTGAACAATTCCGGCGCAGTGACTGCCAATTACTGGCTTACAGAAGTCTATGACCGGGAGATTTCCGATGCCCATGTAAACGGGGACATCCATATCCACGATTTATCCATGCTGACAAGCTACAGCTGCGGATGGTCCCTCAGAAAACTTCTGTTAGACGGCCTGGGCGGCATCACCGGGAAGATTACCGCATCTCCGGCCAAGCACCTGGCCACCCTCTGCAACCAGATGGTAAACTTTCTGGGAATTATGCAGAATGAGTGGGCTGCCTCCCAGTCATTTTCCTCCTTTGATACCTACCTGGCTCCCTTTGTGAAGGCAGACAACCTGTCCTATGATAAGGTTAAGAAATGCATGGAGGCGTTTGTCTTTGGAGTCAACACTCCCAGCCGCTGGGGTACCCAGGCCCCATTTTCCCACATTTTCATGGACCTGAAGGTTCCAGGGGACATGGCTGACGAAAAGGCCATTGTGGGCGGCAGGAGAATGGAATTTACTTACGGAGACTGCCAGAAGGAAATGGACATGGTAAACAGGGCGTTTCTGGAAACCATGCTGGAAGGCGATGCCAATGGCCTGGGATTTCAGTATCCTATTCCGGCTTATGGGATAGGAGCAGATTATGACTGGTCTGACAACGAACAAAACCGGCTATTGTTTTCCCTGGCATCCCATTACGGAACCCCATATTTCATCAATTATATGGGAAATGGCATGAAACCGGAAGATGTAAGGACTTCTTATGATGGAATCCAGCCGGATTTCCATGTGCTGCGGAAAAAGGCTGGCGGCTTTTTCGGTTATGGGGAACATACAGGTTCCGTTGGCGTGGTCACGGTCAATCTTCCCCGGATTGCGTACCAGTCAAAGGACGAGAAAGAGTTTTATGCCCGGCTGGACCAGATGATGGACCTGGCTGCCCGTTCCCTGAGCATTAAGCGGAATGTGATTTCCACCCTGTTAAAGAATGGTCTTTATCCCTATACGGCCTGTTACCTCACTGATTTTGACAACCACTTTTCATCCATCGGCGTCATCGGCATGAATGAAGCAGGGCTCAATGCGCAGTGGCTGAAGGCCGGCCTGGAATCAGAGGAGACAAAGAAGTTCGCTGTCTCTGTCCTGAACCATATGCGTGAAAAGCTGATTGGATACCAGATGGAGTACGGTAATCTCTACGGCCTGGAAGCAACGCCCGCAGAGTCAGCTACCTTCCGTTTCGCCAGGCTGGACCGTGAGCGTTTTTCCGGGATCCGGACAGCCGGACACGAAGGGGACACCCCCTATTATACAAACAGCACCAAACTGCCGGCGGATTATGACGGCACATTGCAGGGTGCACTCATAAACCAGGATTCCCTGCAGCCTCTTTATACCACAGGCACTGTATTCCATGTGTATATGGAGCGGGAACTGGAGGACTGGAAAAAGGCACGGGATCTGCTCAGCAGTATGATTACAGAACACCATATTCCCTGTTTCACACTGTCTCCTGTTTATACCATCTGCCAGACCTGCGGCTATCTGCCCGGCAGACAGGAGAGGTGTCCGAAATGCAATGGCGCTGCGGATGTTTACAGCAGGATTGCGGGCTATTACAGACCTGTCCATGATTGGAATGACGGCAAGGCGCAGGAGTTTAGGAACAGGATTATGTTCCGCATAGGAGAATGATAATGGATGTTTATGTGGCAAGTGCGTTCAGCAAAGATAACAGAGGCGGAAACAAGGCGGGTGTGGTATTGCAGCAGGCCCGCCTGAATGAAGCAGAAAAAACAGAAATCGCCCTTCTGATGGGATATTCAGAGACCGCCTTTGTCGCTGATTCAGAGCTGGCTGATTTTAAATTAGAATACTTTACCTCTGTGGGCGAAGTTCCTCTGTGCGGTCACGCCACAATCGGGACTTTTACTGTGCTGCGGCATTTAGGGCGGCTTGAAAAACAGGAGTATACCATTGAGACAAAATCCGGTATATTGAGAATACGTGTGGATAAAAGCGGTCTGATATTCATGGAGCAGAATATCCCGAAGTTCTATGAAAGACTGGATAAAGGGGATGTGAAGGCATGCTTTGATTCTGACGGTATCCCGGATGCCTTACCTGTGCAAATCGTGTCCACAGGATTAAAAGATATTATACTTCCGGTAACGGACCCTGAGATTCTGGGCCGGATGACGCCTGATTTTTCCGCCATCACCAGACTAAGCCGTGAGAAAGAATGCATCGGCATCCATGCGTTTTCCCTGGCAAAGGAGATGGGTCTGACTGCCATATGCAGAAATTTTGCCCCGCTTTACGGCATAGATGAGGAATCCGCAACCGGCACCTCCAACTGTGCCCTGGCCTGCTATTTATACAGGTACGTGTCAAAACAGGACCAGTATATCTTTGAACAGGGGCATAATCTAAACAGCATTTCCAGAATATACGTTAATCTGGATACCGAAGATAATACGATTACGGGTGTATGGGTGGGAGGATACGGATATTTGTCCTGTTTGTCACAAATCTGCTGTCAGCCATGAACCTGACCATACTCACATCCAGGGAATATCTGAAAATTGTCAGCTGACAACTCATTATCCATTGTCCCATATCTCAAGCCAGGCTTCGTAATAATCGCAGCGGTACCCGTCACAGGCAGTTAGCAGATAACGGCCTGTCAGTTGTCCTGAGCCATATCCCATGGACTGGGCGGCTTCCAGAAAAGCTCCTGCGTTATTGCAGTCCGGGGATTGGGCATTTACCTTGAGAAGCCCCTTCAGATACAGCCTGGATTCGGCGTCCTGGTCCCGCAGGATGACACTGTTTCCCAAATCATAATCCGGGCAGGCCAGGAAGATACCATACTGTATCTCCTGGCCTTGTTGTGGTTTAATCAGAATGGAGGACTGGTATGGATCTTGTACATAGGTCTCCAGGGATTCCCTGTCCTCAGGAGAAAACAGTTTCATGGCAGGGAGAAGGTCCCTCAGGACCTGAAACGAAGTCCGCTCCAGGTCCATAATGCGCTGGACCATGGAGCGCCGTGTTTGAAGCTTTTCAAGCGTCATCTGCATCTGCCTGATTTGGTCCTCCAGCCGTCTTGCGTTTGTCTCCAGGGTGTGGTCCACATCCTCTACGCACATGCCAGGAATGGACTTTATCTCCTTGATGGACAGAGACAGGCTGCGGTAAAAAATCACATCACATATATCCAGCATGGTTTGGGAAGTGGGACAGCGGTAATGGTTGTCCTTTGACCTTTCAAAGCGAATCAATCCCTCGTCATCCCAGTAACGCAGGGCCGAAGCCGGCAAATGGAACAGTTCTGACACTTCCTTTATACGGCTGATGTGTTTCAAGGTATTCCTCCTTATTAAAAGTCCCTATCAATTTCCATTCAATACAGGGGACCTTATTAAAAACAGATTGACTTTCAAGCAGCTTTAAGGTTTATACTATTCTCATTGTATCAAATAATGGGAGGTTTGTCATGTTAAGACGTTTTATAGGAGCAGTACTTCCGTCCATGCTTGCATTTGCCTTTTCAGGACTTTACACGATTGTGGATGGCTTTTTTATTGGGAGAAACATAGGAGACATTGGACTTGCCGCCGTGAATATTGCTTATCCGCTGGCTGCCCTGGTCCAGGCTGTGGGAACGGGTATCGGCATGGGAGGCGCTGTCTGGATATCCCTTTACCGTGGAAAAGGAGACCGGGAGAGGGAGGAAGAGTGCCTGGGAAATACTCTTACCACCCTGTTTTTGGGAGGGCTTTTGCTTATGGCTGTCCTGTTTGCATTATGCGGCCCGGTCCTCAGACTGTCAGGGGCAGAGGGCAGCGTGTACGGAGAAGCCATGGTATATATCCGTATTCTGATTGGAGGTTCCCTGCTTCAGCTCTTTGCAACCGGCTTTGCACCACTGATTCGAAATTATGAAGGGGCAGTGACAGCCATGGGATCCATGATTGGAGGATTTTTGACCAACATCCTGCTGGACTTCCTGTTTGTAGCTGTATACCACAAGGGTGTGGCGGGCGCCGCGGCCGCCACCGTCATAGGGCAGGGGGTTACAGTGGTCCCTTGTATTTTATTCATGGGATCCAGAATAAAAGGAATCCGGAAAGAACACTTTTTATTAAAGAAAAAGCAGATGCTCAGGATTGCCGGTACAGGCGTATCGCCATTCGGCCTTACAATCTCCCCCTTTATTGTAATCATGCTGATTAACCGGAGCGCATATGTGTATGGAGGTGAGGCTGCGGTGGCCGCCTATGCAGTGATATCCTATGTGGTAGCCATCGTACAGCTGCTTTTACAGGGAATCGGAGATGGAAGCCAGCCTCTCATGAGCTTTTACCTTGGAATCGGAAAACCAAAGCAGGCCAGAACCGTGCGGAACATGGCATATTTGTTTGCCGCCGTTACTGCTCTGGCCAATATGGGAATTCTCTGCCTTTTGAGGAGTGCTGTTTCCGGCTTTTTCGGCGCATCCTCCGCTGCATTCCCGATTGTGGCTGAAAGTATGCCGGTTTTTACTGCCGGTTTCCTCTTTATTGCCTTTTGCAGGACCACCACATCCTACTTTTATGCAACAAAACAGAACTTGTTTTCCTACCTTTTGGTCTATGGTGAACCAGTACTTTTATTCTTCCTTCTGACCCTTGGACTGCCTCCTGTCATGAAGCTAGAGGGCGTATGGCTGTCTGTTCCCATTACCCAATCACTATTGGCAGTTCTGGGGATGGCTCTTCTGCGGATGGAGGGGAGAAGCCTTCCTGGTTATCAATACAGCCCGAAAAATGATTAACATGGTCACTCCAATCAGCAGAAGGCCCATGACACGGTCAATAGACAATGCCATGACAATTTCCTGGTCCATTACCTGCTCTGTTTCTTTTATCATTTCATTCGCCATATGGCGCACCTGCCTGTATATAATTTAACTGAATACAATTTTAATATGTTGTTGGACCATGAAGTATATGGTACAATCTGTTTATGAATGACAGAAAAGACAGGAAGGCAACGGACAGATTATGATAAACAGAGAAGACATGCTGGAGCTTACAAGACGGATGACCCTTTCCCGCACCTCCTTTACCAGAATTGCAGGATGTTATGTTGACAGGGATGGGGATTTTGATGGGAGTTTTAATATTAATTTTCTTAAATTATCGGCATCAGAACGGACAAAGAAACTGAAGCTGGCTAAGGAAATCCCCTTTGCAGCCACGAATGTGAACCTGAAAAAGTACGAATATCCTCAAGGTGCGCGGAAACCAGGAAGTATGTGGCAGCTTCTCATGGCCATGAATGAATGCGGCCTGAAAAATGATGCCCTGATGGATACATTTTATGATGTTATTATGGAGCATTACCGTGCAGAGAGGGAGTATGCCATCCTGGTTTTCCATGACCGTTATGATATCCCGGCAAAAGGTTCTGACAAGGAACGCCAGTGGGAATCAGAGGAGGTATTTGAATATATGATTTGCGCTGTCTGCCCCCTGAGCGGGGAGTATGAGCCGGATAAACCCGTATGCGGCTTTTTATTCCCTGCCTTTACGGACAGAAGCGGGGATCTGAATCACATTGATGTATTTCAGGCGGATGCTGACAAGCCTCACAATGAAATACTGAAGCTTTTGGAAATTATTTGACAGAGTTTGGGCTTCCGGATTCTGGAGGGTGTGCATAAAACCTCCAGAATCCAGAAGCCCTTTGCCGGCAGATGTAAGGAATATGGGACCCTATGATTGGTATATATGATTGGACTGGATTGAAAAGATATTATTGTATTCCCTGATTATACCTATAATCGCAGAGGAACATCATTTCCCTGTGGGACTTAATTCTTTACATCTGCCAATAGTGCATGCCCCTGTCATTTGTTTTATATCGTCCAGGTTCCGGGCACCGTTATCCAGAGCTTCCAGAATCTGTGCCTTTGTGACACCCGCGCAATAACATATCACTTCACGATTATCCATTATCATTCTCCTTTATCATTTTCTGATAATTTCACTATATCACAAACACTCCAATATATCTATAGAAGCACTGCGCGCGGCTTCCTTTTTCTGGCTTATCCAGGTGAGATGTGATAAAATAGAGACAGATAGCTTTTGACTGAACCCCTCACTGAAACTTGCAGTCAGCGCCAGGCACCACAAAGCTTTTGGCGGGAAAGGCTGGTCATACATGAAAAAAATAAAATGCCCCATTTGCCAGAAAGAGTTGGAACAGGACAGCATACAATGCCCTTACTGTAAATATAGATTCAAAATCGTGCCCAAGCGCGTTAACAGTCCGGAAGATAATAAAATGCGGTTAGACGGTTACCTGGTATCCGATATCCGGGACTGTCTGGTTCATACCGAAGAAGATACACTGGAACGGTTCAGAAAAGCCCAGAACAAGCCGGAGTTTAACCCTTCCGCCGGATTTGGAGGAAACCTGTGGTTTGCCAAAAGAGGCATGTTTGACATTTCCCTGTGGCTCATTGTCCTCAATATGACAGCAGTCCCTCTGATGGCTGCCGCTTATGGATGGATGCACAAGGGAAGCCGTTCTCTGCCTTATGATACCGGCTATGTATTTCTGTTCCTCCTTATTATGCTGGCGTTGGAATTCTATCCTTTGGGAAAAATAGCGGACCGGATGTTCTGGAAACACACCAGGGAAGTTCTCGATTTTCATGGGTGTAACAACAGGGCAGAGGAAGAGAACCCGGAGTTAAAAAAGATGCTGGCAGAGGACGGCGGACTGTCAACGGCCAACAGTCTGATCATTCTTGGACTGGATCTGCTGCTCATGTTTTTCTGTAAACAGGTAACCACAGCAATTTTTCTGTATTTCAGCTACACCAGATAAAGGGGGAGACAATGAAGCCATTGAAAAAGAGCACAGGAATCCTGGCGGCAGTCATCCTTATTGTCATGATATCAGGACTTTTGCTGGCCAATCAGATGATTGATCACCTTGAAAATAATATAACCACGGATTATACAAAGGTATACCATGATGACCTGAATCGGCTGCTGGGAGAGGGGTGGATGGTGCTGGCGAAAGAGAGCGGCTATACGGTCACGCCCTTTGATTCCACTAACATTTATACATGGGAAATCGGTTATAAGGATAAGGACGGACAGGAGCGCTCCATACTGCTCAGTAACTTTAAGGACAGGAGTATGGAACACCCATTCGGATACTGCATAGAAAAGAATTTCCAGACCATGACAGGAGAGGTATATGCCAGGGATGTAATCAGCCCTGTTATTCCCGCTGTCTGTTGGCAGCCTGAGTACTGGATTAGATTTCTCAATTATTATGTCAGCGGAGACCATATAACAGACAGGCCGTATAAGGACCCTGCTACAGACATAAGTCCCAGGGCAGAGGTAGCGCTTAAGACATCGCCCCTGTTGGATGAATCTGACAGCAGCATGGATTGGGAAAATCCAGAATCAGATTTTTGTTTGTATGATATTGATTATGCCGGTATCTTCAAAAGGAAGCCGGACCTCTGGTATCTAAGCGTTTCTCTGGATTTTTATTTGGAGGATATGGAGCAAGCTGAGTATGCCGGGAAAGCAGATGCCCTGGAGGAAACCGCGAAGCAGGTTCTGGCCCGTCTCAACGAATATACGGGGCATACAGTGAACGCAGAAATCATTTACCCTACAGGTTCAGACCAGAAGGGCACTGCATATCATCACTGGTATGTCATAAACGGCGACATTGTGGACCAGTCCGTATCCGATATACAGCTTCCCATATTTGGTGTCGTTGACCCGATGTATAATCACATGAAAAAATTCTATCATCCGGAGCAGGAATATTAAAACAGTTTGGATGAAAGAGATGGTTTCAACATGTCTGAAAATTGCGCGAAAATGAAATCTATATTTAAACTCAGGTATAGTTAGGCCCGGATAGAACGGCCTTTCAAACTATTCGCGAAAGTCTAGTAATCAGTAAGCACTAAACAGTAGGGTCCAAACTCAAGGAACCAACCGCAGAAACTATCTTGTTATGTATATCAGTGAATGCCTTAATCTGGGATTCATATAAAACAATACGCTCATGAATATCAATATCCAAAGTGTCAAAGATTCTTTTATCCCGTTCATGACGGTGTTTTATAATATCCAATTTTTCCGTTGCCAATATGTCCAGATAGAGCAGTTCAGTCTTATTAAAATCCACCTGCATATAACACCCTCCTTTACCATATCTGTAACACACGACACAGCTGGCTCCGGCCTGGCCTGGAATCACCTGCAGGCGAAAATGTGTTACATAAATCCAAAACGAAGATATACAAAACGATTACGATTCGTACCCATAAATCCCCTGGCACTGTCAGCGGACAAGGAAATGAAGATGTCCCATCATATCCGTACACGGCCAGGACTGAACAGAGAGCGGTATATCACAAAAAGGAATGCTACCCCGGCAATGAAGATAATCAGCCAGTAATATGTTCCCTCACTCTGGAGCATCGGATATTCCGCAAGGTCACTGTATACGATGTAATTATTCGCCTGGAGCCGAAAAGAACCTTCCGTGCCGGCTGACCAAGTATAATACCGGGAATCATAGGCAATATATTGCGCATCCTCCGCCGTGAACGTAGTACCATTACAAATCATATCCTTTGCATAAACCAAACGGTACGCATACTGTCCGTGGCGGAACAGCACATAATGGACGTTCCCCAGCTTCGGAAGCACATCCGACATATAAGTTATCACTGTGGTGGAAATAGACGAATCATAAGGCGTATACGAGCTATAAACCACAGGAGAATTCACAGTCAGAATATTCGCTACCGTCTGGGCCTTTTTTGTGCGCCCAGCATTAGAAGCACTAGCAACGCGAGCATTAGAACCAGAAGCAACAGGAATATCTTCCATGTCATCATCGTCCTCAATATCAGCCATATCATCCTCATCTTCCTCATCCTCCTCCGCCAGCTCAGGATACAAGATTTCCATTATCTGCTGATACTGGTCAAAGTCCATATCCTCATCAGGAACACTGGAAAGCCACCCATTTACATCATTCGTCTCAGCCTGAGGATATCCCTCAGGAGCCATAAAATCCTCCTCAGTGAGCGTATACTCATCCGCAAAAGACCGAAAACAGTATAAAGCACACAGAACCAAACAAAGTAATACACAATACATCCTCCTCCACATCATAAGCGTACATCCCCTCTAAAGGCCATCCCAAGGAACAATGAAACAACCCGCTGGCCAAGAGCAAACACAATTGCATAGGGCATTGCTTCCCGAATCACATCCGCAAATAATCCAATTGCAACCTGCATCCAATCACCCCCAATCCTGGCGATACCGATTCATCACCGCATATGTATCATAACTATCATAAAGCGCAGGAGAGTGGAACCAGAAAAACCGCTTGATACTGTTGGCAACGACCTCACCGTCAACCTCCCGGGCATTTTTCGCGTCAATCAACGCATTGACTTGAATGCACCGCAGCACCGTGCGACAGGCGACCGCATAGCGAAACTGCTCCCGGAAAGGTTTCGCAATTCGGCTGAATACCTGGGATGTGCCGACAATATGTTTCCGCTGTTTACGCTGCTGGGAGACGACCGTAAAAATATTGCTGTCCATCTTTTTCGATTCCAGGGAATTGAATTCCAGATGTATCTCATCAATCAGATAAATCACACCAGCATAACCATTATTAATATCTGTGAAGCAATGAACACCGTCCCAGGGATATACTTCAATGCCATCCGGGAGGCGCAAATCCATATTGCTGCACACCTTTACCTGGGGATACAGTTCACAAAGTTTCTGTACATACTGGACAGCACTGATTGTTTTACCGGCTCCCTGCATCCCACAAAAAACGATAATCCCATCCGGGTCAAAATACTCAGGATGCTGTTTACGGAATTCCTTGTTATACTTCCAGACCTTAAACACATTCCCAATGTCCAGGGAACCCATATACCATTTAAAAGACATGACAACCTCCAAATAAAAAAAGGGAGTGGCAACCGCCACCCCCAACCCTGAGCTACATGGACACCTTACCTTTACGGAATGCTGACATGAGTGTACGGACTGCCTTGCGACCGCCCCACCACATGAACACCAGGCCGATGCCGGCACCGATGGCTGTAGCAATCACACCCACTACCGTCGACACGGATATCTGACCCGTCATAGCTGAAATGATAGGCGCCCAGTCCGTGGATGTGACAGTGGCCCCAGCTTCGGATGCCAAAGCCGGAAAAGATGAAACTGCCATAAGACCAGTAGCGACCGGGAGAGTGCCATACTTTTTCAAAGACTGATACAACTTCACCTTAAATCCTCCTTTCTAGTTAATGCCCACAAGTGCAACCTTACCCGATACCGGGTTATATTCTAATTCCGCCATTACATCGGAATAAGGTTCAATACCGGAATACCTGCCATATGCCTCCGCATCCACATAGCAGCGAAGAGAATCCAATCCCTGAGCAAAGCCAGCGACATAAAATGTCTGGGACGGGTCCTTGAAGCCCTGCCTTTTTTCAACACCTAAAAATTTAAATTCACCCTGTACTTTCATAACATACCTCCTTAACCATTCAACCAGTATTCAAATATCTAACAGGAGATACAGGAAAATATCTCCCCTCTGGAATTGTGTCCAGAACATCCATACCACTTTACCGCTGATATGGCACGGCCGGAGACTTCTTAAACACCGAACAGATATACCGACTTACACGGATAGCTGTTTCCTCAGCCAGTATGTACAAAAATCTGAAATCATGGTAAAATAGTTGTACCCCTACACCTATTCGGAATGACTCAGATTTTCGGAAGGTTACCAATGCACCTACAACAACCACTTTGACATTTGGTGAGTACCGTCAGTATCGGTTACTCACTACTTGCTTTTACAATAACATAAAAGTGAGTAACTGTCAACACCATGGAGGGAAATTATGCCAACAAAAAAGCCACGTGTGCAAACAATACTAAATGAAGATATATATGAGAAATTCAAAACATTATGTGACAAAGAGATGAGAACTGAAAGTCAAATGGCATCAATCATAATTACAAAATATATAAATGACTATGAAGCCCAGCAGAACCGGACAGAGCAGAAGAGTAAACTGGAAAAGTCATCTATCTCAAAGACTGGTTAAAGAAACTCATGAAAAAACGGAGCAGTACGCGCTGCTCCGCTGGAAGGAGAATACCATGAATATTGAATCACCAAACTTTTGGATTGCCATCTTTATTATCGCAACTATTATCGGAATCATAATAAAGAAAAAATGATAGCATTCGTAAAAGCCAACACCTGTATACAAAGCAAGGCTAATTCAATATGCGTATATTGCCGTTGACAGGGAGAGTTAAGCCATAACCATATTTTATTTATCATTGATTCCCCTCTTTTCTTTTATCAACAATTATGTTACACTTTCTCTCTACATATGACATAAGGTCATCCAATGACCGGAGACGGGAATCAATGTTGTTTAAATCTCTCTTGATAGAATCACGCAAATCAGACAGTTCCATAAACTCATTCCATTCCCTATCAGCCATCTTTTTATAGGATTCATACTTAGACTTTACCTCTGGCAGTCTGTCATAACAAAAGAGTACCAGATTCTCAAACTTTGCGTTCAAACTATCACCTTCCATTGCTTCCAGAATCTCCGCCACTCTGTCTGAATACCTAAATGAACGTATATTATTCTTAGCACTTTTCATAATCACATCACCTTTCATTTCATTGTAACACATTTTTGCTGCAGGAAATTCCCCGGCCAGCCCGGCTCCGGAAGATACATGTGTTACATTCCTTAAACACCTTGACATTCATCAATTTATAAGCTACACTGATATCAAACCTCATATATATTAACTGATTGGGTCATGTCCCCATAACACACTTGCGAAACCTTCTTGAACCTTGAACTGTCATCCAGTTCCTGGGACAGAATGAACCGGTCTGTGGCATCCAGGATAAAAACCTCTTCCAAAGGCAAAACCAAATTCCTGGAACACCAATAACGTTTTCTACCATGCAGACCGTTCAACATATCTTTCGTGATGTACTTTGTTATGTAGGACGTGACCTTTTCCATCTCACGAACCCTTGTAGCCGTCATCCAACCCAACTTATAACTGCCTATCTTATATATCTTTTCTTTCGTACGAACAAACTTACTTCTAAGCCCACGGACACGCTTTATAACATACTTACCAGTCCATACTATCTGATGTTCATTCATCCCACTAAATAATCCATGAAAATGATATGCGCCATCCTTATGTTGTTCAGGAACAACCAGATAGGAGAGAGCAGGAGAGGAACGTTTTAGATTATTAAACCATTTACTAAGATACTTTGTACATTCATCATAATCATAACGATTCACTTTATCAGGACTGAAAGTAAAAGTGACAAACCATTCCCATTCATTTGATTTAGCATAATCATAGACCTTTTTCTTTGTTCGTTTTATACTCACCTCATCCACATGGTTTTTATAGTCCTTTATATCAACCAATATTTCCTTACAAACCTTACCGTCAAATGGATTCCGTTCCCCCTTCTTATGAGGCCGTACAGGAATACTTAAATCATCCGTACCAATCGTATTATGATAAATACGATACTGTTTTGTAAGGTCAGGATAAGTGATTATCTTGACATTATACGGTTCCATATTTCCCCCTGTTTTTATAAAAATGAGTGTTAAGTGTTTATACTGTCAAGTAATGGCTACCGGACCGCACCGCTGGTGCGGTTCCGGCAGCCATGCCAACCATTCACTCAATACCCAGGAAAGGAATCTTACGCAACACATACATAACAATCTTATAAACCTTCTCAAAATTCGCCACCACAATCACGAACGGCAACATAATTTTAACCAAATCCATGTTAAAGAACAAGAATACAAATCCAAGACCAGCACGCATGTATTGAAAGAGTGAATCCACTACCGTTTGTATCTCTGCCGGCAACTCTGGAAGATTAATCCATCCAAATATCAGTTTCAAGGCAGAAGAAAAGAGGTTAAACACACTTTCCAAAATCAATTCATCATCACCTCATTCCATTTTTCCTCACATAACTGCACAAATGCCATTACCAAATAGATACTTGTTACAGTCTTAATCGCAACAACGACAAAAGAAAAATTTGTATTTAAAAATACAGTCAGGTTAAAAGACATCTCAGGCCAGAGCAGATTTTCCATGATAGTGAAAGAGGGGAGTACCAACACACAGTCTGTCTGGGATGAATTAACAAAAATATCAATGACCTCTAATAGTAAATCAATAGGGAAGGAGAGAAACCCAAACCTTTCACTGAACCAACTATAGAGGTCATCAAAATAAGCCTTAAAATATTCATCCGAGGGAATGAAAAGTTTCTTCAAACCCTCAATGATAAAATTTCCATGGGACTCAATGGCTGTAGTAACTTTATCCGTATTAGTATTATCATTGTCTATTTGTTCGTCCACCTTATCCATGCTTTCCAAATGTTGCTGGTTCATTTTGTTATAGAGATTTGTAAACTCACCCGCAAGCTGATTCCAAAAAGCCGTAAGCTGACTAGAAATAGTTTGTATCGTATTCTTGATAAGCTCAATAATTGTGTCCCCCTGTTCCACCTGCTGGGCTGTATTATCAGCAATGTTACTTTGCACATCCTGTGATGTCTGTGACCCCCCAGCTGTTGTATAATCTGGTGAAACAGTAGTTTTAATAAAAGATACACTAACATAACCACCATAAGGATACACAGTTGTAGCCGTATCCTTAACATGCACACCAACATCAATAAAATTAACAGAACCAACATCAATATTTAAATCAGTATACCAATCACCAGACTGCTGAACAAAATTAATATATGCATCATTATATTGCGGGGCAGCGTTAGAATTCCCCTTTGTAGAATTAACATAACAATCATAATATTCAAGACCAGTATTAGAGCCAAAACGAACAGACATTTTATAAGTACCAGATGCAGGCAATGAAGCCTTTAATAAACGAACACGAAAACCTAATACAGACACACAATCATTAGGCAATCCAATAGACGCATAAAATTCAGAATTAAACGGAACAAAAGCCTCCCGTAAAACACCATGCATATCATAATATTCAGTAACAAGGCGCAAACCAGTATAAGATACAGTATTAGATACACTAGGCATACCAGCATCAGAAAAAGGCACAAAATCTAACGTATCAAAATCATCCGATTCCATATAATCCTGGGATGGCAATGCATTACTAAACGTGGAAACTGGAAGTTCCTTAGCGTCTGAAGAAGTAGCAACCATTGCAAAAGTAGTCAAAGGATATAAAATAACAACAACCAATAAAACACTCAATAATAAAATTTTACGCAACTCAATAGCAGACATAAGTAACACCTCCAACTATTCGCGAAAGTCTAGTTTAACGAATAGTTTGAAGGGGTGAGGTTCCTTGTTCTTTCTATATATCAATATATCAATTCTTGATAACTCCCATTGTTTAAAATTGAATAAAGGATGTGATGTTTTATGTCTGTTGCCACTCCTTCTGACAATAAAGTCTCTGGCTTACAGTACTTACTTAATGATTATGAGTGGGAATTTGATACAGTCAGAATCTCTGGATACGTCCATTGATAATGCAAACATTTGCCATACTGCTGAAAATACGGCCAATATCGTTCCGTTGCTTTTGTGTGCCTTTTTCCTGCTGACTCTTATCCTTGGTTGTCTGCTTTGTGTTATATTCAACCGCTTCTTTAGAAATTGATATCATGCGTTATAATGGTGAGGAGCTTCTCCCCTTCCCTCTTATCTATCTGAGGCTCATAAACCCAAACATGGATATATTTTACTAAGCCCACATGAGAAAAAAACGCCTTCTGTCCTGTTTTAGCTTAGAATTTCTGCTGAACAGCCGATATATAATTTATAATAACGAAGGGGGGATTGCAAGTTGTGCAGAAGAATTTTCTTATCTGTCCTGTTTTTTACGGCGGTGTTACTGCTGAAGGTGGATTTTTTTGATTCTTATGCTCTGCCCCTTAAAGGAGACATAGAGGTACAGACAGCGGATGGAAGCAATACAGTTGAGGCACCAGGAATAATTGTGATTCAGGATACAATTTCTGGGGAGGGCGGGCTGGAAACAGAGGGGGTCCAGGATATCAAGGATGACCGGATAAACAAAGCAGCGCAGGAAAAACAGGCAGATACGGACGTTCCCTTACAGGCCAGTTCCCAGGGAACCGCCGGGGAAGAATCCTGCGGCATGTTTGAAATCACTGGTTATTGTAGCTGTGAATTGTGTACCGGGGAAAACCATTTTACCAAATCAGGGACCGCTCCCAGGCCAGATTATACGGTTTCTGCTGATCCAGATGTGTTTCCATTGGGCAGCAGGATTCGGATTGGAGAGATTATTTATTTAGTGGAGGATACTGGGGCTTCCATCAAAGGAAATGTTGTGGACATCTATTATGAAACCCACGAAGAGGCGGTTGCCAATGGTAGATACGAGGCAGAGGTGTTTTTAATAAGAGGTATGTGATAATCCGGATACAGGGTTTATGATATCATCATTCTGACGCCCCCATTGTTTCCAATGGGGGCGTTTTGCAGCAGGCAGGACCTAATCTGCACTTCTCGGCAGCCAGTTGTTTCATATTACCGCATAGGAGTCATTGCCTGCTATGAGTCCTTTACCGTTAATCTCTTACTGAACCGTGATAAGGCGGAATTGACTAATCAGTTTCTTTAGCAGCTGAGCCTGCCCTGACAGTTCCTCACTGGCCGCAGCGCTTTCTTCCGCAGTGGCGCTGTTCGTCTGTACGACACTGGAAACCTGGTCAATTCCCTGAGTGACCTGTCCGATGGCATCTGCCTGTTCTGTGGAATCATTGGATATCTGTCCAATGGTGGCTACCACATCCTTTACACCTGAAACCACATCCGAAAGGTTCTTAGCAGTATCATCAGCTATTCTTGTACCATTAAGAACAGCGCGCAGGGAGTTTTCAATAAGGGCTGACGTACTGTTTGATGCATCTGCTGATTTGCTTGCAAGACTCCTCACCTCGTCAGCTACCACGGCAAAGCCCTTCCCTGCCTCCCCGGCTCTGGCAGCCTCCACGGCAGCGTTTAATGCCAATATATTGGTCTGGAAGGCAATGTCTTCAATGGTCTTAATAATCTTTCCTATTTCTTTGGAAGAACTGCTGATTTCATCCATGGCGTGTATCATGTCCTGCATCTGGCGATTGCTTTCCGTTATCCGGCGGCCCATTTCCACAGCCTTCTCATTGGCGCTCAGAGCATTCTCTGCGTTCCGCTTAATACGGGATGCAATTTCGTTTACAGTAGCCGCCACTTCTTCAATGGAGCTGGCCTGTTCCGTAGAGCCTTGTGACAAAGACTGTGCCCCGATGGATACCTGCTCCGAACCGGAGGATACCTGCTCGGCCGCCTCGTTGATTTCTCCCATAGTATTGCTAAGGGAATGGATTATCGTAAACAATGACTCTTCAATTGTTATAAATGCCCCTTTGTACTTTTCATTAGGGGTAATATTAAAATTACCATGGGATATTTCGCTCAGTCCTCTGGATATATCTGTGATGTAGCGCCGCATCATCCCGGCAGCCTCGGAAAATGAGCGTGTCATCTCTCCCACCTCATCATTGGAGTCGTTAGAGATGGATATATCTAAATCTCCCTGGGCAAGCTTGAACGCGGCATCCCTTACGTTCAGAATCGGCCTGGATATAAGCCGCGCAACCCAGAAGGACATTGCCACGGATATACTCACTGAAATTATAATAACAAAAACAATCATATATATAATAAGCCTGCTGTTATCCGTAAGGGACCTGGATACTTCATTTCCCATCTGTTTGTTAAGGTCCGCCAGCTTTTGGGCTGCGTTCATAGCATTATTAAGAATCGGTCTTGCCTGGTTCCTGAATATGTCCAACGCCTCATCATTATGGTTTTTAAGTCCCATTTCCACCACCTGGGATCGGATTTCCATATACCTGGGCAGTTCCTGGTCAATAACAGCAATCAGCGACTGTTCTTCCGGCGTCTGGCAATTTATCTTCAGAGCATCCAGGGACTGCTGCATTTTCTGGTCAATCTGTTCCAGCTCGCTGCGGGAATTCTGTATCTCCTTCTCCTCAGTAAGAAGCACAATATCCCTCACAACAGCAGAGCCTTTATTGAGGTATGTATCAAATGAGCCGATATCTCCTTGGCTAAACCCATTTTCCACAAGAGCTTTGCTGTAGTTCTGATCTGACCAGTGCAAAAAAAATGCCCCCAATATACCAGATATACTGGACAGACATGTAACCAGCATAAAACATAGTATCAGTTTTGGACCAATCTTTAAATTCTTCATTTTTGCTCCCTTTCCTTATTTGTACATATTCTGTTCGTGATTTATCAGATAGTATGATATTTGTTTCTGATAATGCATATTATCAATAGGACTGTTCCAAAATAACCTGTTTTTTTATTTTTATCATACAATAATCTCACACTTTTTCGCATACCGACAAAATAAGTTGTAATTTTTTAATCCTGGGGGATTATAAATTTAGTTTTATTGTCGAAATATATTATAGTTATGCGCACAGGTATCCGCATTTATCTATATAGGAGTTATTTGTTTTGGTTGATAATATGCATTATGGGAAGCCGCTGTTTTGGTCAATATTTATCAGAGAGGCTATCGTGGCTATAATATTTATTATTTATTAAAAATCCCCTGTGCAGTTAAATGCACAAGGGATTTAGTGTTCTTTCGGGATACCTTGTATCCACTTAATATTTTCTCACACGCTTTGTGTTTACATAATATTTTTACGTAAACCAAATAATCTAACTAACATAAAAATGCTATGAGTCTTTCCCTCCACTCATCCCCTCTCCTGCTTCTGACAAGGTGTTTTCACATTCAGCCCGTTTAAATAATCCGTTCCCCAGGTACACATCACATCCAGCACCGGAATAATGCTTTTGCCGAATTCGGTCAGGGAATAGATAGTCCTGGGCGGTTTCTCCGGTATAACTTCTCTGGAAATCATACCCGATGTTTCCAGGCCGCGAAGCTGCTGGGAAAGCATTTTAGGTGTTGCGCCGGGAATGAGCCGCTGTAACTCCATATAGTGAAGCGGCTCTTTTATCAGATGCCAGAGAATAATTGGTTTGTATTTTCCGCCAATCAAGGATAAGGTCGCCTCCACCGGACAGTTGAACATGCTTCTTTCCTGCTGTGTCATGATTTCCTCCTGTTTGTCCTGCTATTGCTTACGGGGATACTATGGTTTTGGGAAGTATCTACCTTAAAAGTGCATTCTTGTGAATTATATGACAGATGATAAAATAAAGTCAATGGTTGATTTGATGCCATAATAAAAATCAGAAAGGAATTTAATATTATGGAGTTTCTCAGTATCGCAAAGCAGCGTTTTTCTGTGCGCAGTTATACCAGTCAGCATGTAGAACCAGAAAAGCTGGAGAAAATTCTGGAAGCCGCCCGTGTTGCCCCCACTGCTGCCAATCTGCAGCCGCTCCGTCTGATTGTCGCCCAAAGTGAGCAAAGCCTTGCAAAAATCGGAAAGGCTGCTAACATCTACGGCGCTCCCCTGGCCATCATTGTCTGCGCAGACCATGAGAAGGCATGGGTTCGTCCCTTTGACAAAAAACAGACCGGCGACATTGACGCCTCTATTCTGACAGACCATATGATGCTGCAGGCCACGGAACTGGGCCTGGGAAGCGTTTGGGTATGCTATTTTAATCCGGACATTTTGTGCAGGGAGTTTGAACTGCCGGAACATCTTGAACCAATCAATATTCTGGCAATTGGATATTCCAATGCCGGAACTGCTTATACCAGCCGCTTTGACCGGCAGAGAATTGCCCTGAGCCAGCTGGTAACGTATGAAAAATAATAGCATTTCTTTTAACAAATCGCCCTATTGCCTGGCAGACATCTTCAAGGCAATAGGACGATTTCGCATTCTTCCGCCGCTTCCTAGCCAATACCATAATACCGGGTTCCTGAGGACTGGGTGGCCTCGGGCACCATTCCGCCGAATCCCCCCGCTGCATTCCTGGTCAGTCCCAGCAATGTGCAAAAGCGGTACAGAAAACTTTTAAAATGGGAAGGCCTCACTACAGTCAGCTTTTTCGGCACGCCATTATCCCTGACCTGATAAATCCGAATCCCCTTCTTTTGATAGCGCAGAAGTATATGGGCCAGATCATTCTGTATCTCCTTGGTTCTTACATAAATGGATTCGATACCCTGGGCCTTCAGAAAATCAGCCGAGGGGGCGTCCTGCGGAAAGACGCACCAGCGGTTATCATATCTTCCCGGCTGTCGGGCCGTACCTTTCATTCTGGCCGCATCCAGAAGAAATGCAGGCGGCGCATCCGGACGAATATGCTGGCAGCTAAGGTAATCTGCACCTTGATACAACGTTTCTGCCACAGATGTTACATCCACGGCCATGGACCACTTATCGGCGCCGTAGACACCGTTATAAAGAGGTACAGGACGGTAACCCATTTGAGCCAGGGCAAGTCCCTCCAGTACGCCTCTCTTTCCAGGCAAATCCACAAACAGAGCCGTTCTGCCGTCCCCATAAGGGGCCCATTTAACGGCAGGCAGAACCAGCTTTTCCGGAACCTGCTGGAGCGTCCGGGCAAACAGCACCGGCTTGGCCCACTGAGTCCACAGAGCATTGTCCGGCGCCCAGATTCGGTATGTATTGTAATTGTCATTCATTGGGTTTATCCTCCTTCTCCACCAATAGGGGAATATCCTTTGCCCTGGCATCTATGCGGGGAAAGGGACTGATGCGCCCATAAAAACCGGCAGCTTTGCCATCTACTGTAAACACTCCCACACAGAGATGAAAATGTTCCCCCTCATCGCCAGAAACCGGTTTGCTTTCAAACCGTTTCTGTACAATCCAGTCTTTTGGGTGCCAGCGGACATTTCTCTGAATCTGCCTGTATTCCTTTGGAGTCAGTGCCTCCCGAATGGAAATCCCCTCCCCCACACGGCCCAGGGCGGGTTTGTAAATCCACCCATCCCCAAATTTACCGGCCTCCGGAGCGCGGGTCTCAGGAAGCAATGCCCTCCATGCAGGCAGTTCAAGCCCCAGCTCATCCCATATAAGCGGCAGACGCTTGGACTGGGCAAAAACAGCGATTGGATGGTTGCAGGATGGTGTCTGTGTATCATAATAACCGCCCCAGTCCGTTCGTCCGGAAAGATTGGGGAGCCATTCCAGGGGATAAAACCGCACAATTCCGCCTACAGGGCCTTCTTCCCCCTGAATCAGGCTTACCGCCTGCTGCTCCCTCCAGATAAGATGGTCAGGGGCCGCATACAGGGAACGGTATCCATTTTCTTCAAAATAGTCCCCTAAAAACTGCATGACCTGGCGGTCATCCGCATATGAGGTAGCATGTACAAAAGCAATCCTTACGCCGGGACCGGTTCTCTTTTGGAATGCCTCCAACAAACTGCGGGCCACATGGCCTTGTGGTTCATACTGCGGAAAATACGGCTGCGCGATTCTCGGAAGTACAGACGCTTCCGCCAGACCTCCTGGAACATCGCTGTTGACCTCTGATACTGACCAGCCATCTGTGGTGGGATGAAAGTCAAAGCGCATGAGCCTAACATGTCTTTCCGGGGAATAACTGCCCATTCTGGGAATTGCCTTCTTTACCTTAGACGGCAGGCCCAGTTTTTTTACCAAATCGCTCCGTTCCATCATAGCCTGCTCAATCTCCATAGTCTCAGCGGACAGCTGTTCCGCCCATTGTTCCAGTTGTCTGGCTGTCTGGCTGTCCAGAAGCACCACATGCTCAGCCACTGTGTTGTGGTCCTCCACCTGAGGATCCCATTTGTATGCCCTAAAAATTGCCTCATAACGGTAATCCGAATACCGTTCACCGGGAATTCGGGCAAGCACCGCCCCGCTCACAGGAGTACCCCGCCGGAAATACGTTCCGGAATCCCATGAAAAATCAAAAGCACAATACCGGCATAGACCAGGTAAATAAACCCCCAAAGAACTGACGGAAGTATATTTGCCTGCAGACGGTTGTCCGCAAGGGAACGGGACGGACGTATGTAAAACCACTCCACCGCAAGAGAAAACAGCATAAGGGGAAGCACAGGCCATCCAACGGAGAACTCCATGAGCGTGGCTTGGGTGGAGGTCCAGTCCCCGCCCGACGCATAAGCCAGTATCAGGCTGCTGGCAATCAGATAAGCACCGAAACGGATGCCGCTGCCCATGTCGCGGTCCACGCTGACCCGCTCGGATATATCAGTCAAGAGATTTGTCACCAGCGCCAGTCCAAGCCAGGTAATTAACCCCAGTCCTGCGGCAAATAAGACAACCCACCAGCCGGGTCCATCCCCTGTGTTGGCTCCCGCGTAAATAAGAGTCACTCCCACAAATCCCCCGGCAGCCGGAAAAACCGCAGCCTTATTATCCAGGTGGACAGCGTCAAAGGGCCAGGATAAATCCAGGCATTCCATCATGAAAACCCCGCCGCATATCCACGCATATCCCATAAGAATATAAAAAACAACCCAAATTCCAACCACGTCATAGGATGCCATGGTCAGTAGAACAAAAAGTATGATGGCCAAGGAAACAGGGGGCAGGCAGCCCAAAACCCGGCGCCCCGTCTCCCCATGTTCAGGCGGCCAGGTCTCAAGCAGCGGCATATACCATTTATACAAAAACCTGCACGTAACGTACGCGCTGCCCAAAAACAAAAAAACCTCTGTTTCATACCAATAGGATACTGCTGCGGCAATTCCGAAAACCAACATTTCCATAAATAGAACCTCCAGCCCAAAGACCTGTATTAACCGTCTGTATAATATGATTTTACACCAGAATTTTACAGTCTGCAACAAATTAAACAGCTCTCTCTGCCGCAGACGGCACTCCTTTTGATTGCCGCATTCATTATTCATTGATTTTAGTCCTTTACCAGGGCATAATAGAATCATGGATTCAATTCAGAAAAAACATAGAAAAGGATGTGATAGGATCATGCAGAAAATATATTTTGCAGGAGGATGCTTCTGGGGGGTGGAAGAATATTTTTCCCGTATACCGGGAGTCTGCGATACGGAGTGCGGCTATGCCAACGGAGCCGTGGAAAATCCAACGTACGAGGAGGTCTGCTCAGACACCACTGGTTTTGCTGAAACAGTCTGTATTTTGTATAATCCGGACATTGTTGCACTTCGCATACTGGTCAGACAGTTTTTTAAAATTATTGACCCTGTCAGCATAAACCGTCAGGGAAATGACCTCGGAAGCCAGTACCGGACCGGTATCTACTATATCAGCGATGAGGATCTCGGCCCCATCCAGTCTGTCATGTTTGAAATCCAGAAGGACTGCAGCCAGCCCTTGGCTGTGGAGTTAGAACCATTGAGGAATTTCTATCCGGCTGAGGATTACCACCAGAACTATCTGCAAAATCATCCCCACGGTTACTGCCATATTGATTTCAGCAGTCTCAAGGACCTCATTGTCCGTCCGGACGGCAGAACGGGCATAAAGCAGGATCGGGCAGAGCTTCAGAAACAGCTGACCAGGGAGCAATATGACGTGACCCAGAATGCCTCCACCGAAAGGCCCTTTTCAGGACCATATTGGAATCATCACGAACCAGGTCTATATGTGGATATCGTTACAGGAGAGCCTCTTTTTACCTCTGCCCACAAATTTGATTCCGGCTGCGGATGGCCCAGCTTTACAAAGCCGGTCATGTCCTGCGCCGTCACGGAGCTTCCGGACAGCAGTCATGGCATGCACCGCGTGGAGGTGCGCAGCCGCGAGGGTGATTCCCACTTGGGCCATGTGTTTGAATACGGTCCTGCCGGGACCGGCGGACTGCGCTACTGCATCAACAGCGCTGCCCTCCGCTTCATTCCCCGCAGCAGGATGGAGGAGGAAGGATACGGGGCATATCTGGAGCTGGCAATATAGATTTACAGGTTCCGGCTTGGAAATGAACACCTTCAGACATCCCCATTAAATCCGCATCAAAAGAAAATTTGCCGTCAGACCGGCCGCCGTACCGATGAGCAGCACCAGGTCTCCCTTCCCCACCCGTCCCTCCTCAACGGCTTCACAGAGAGCGTAGGGTACTGAGGCCGAAATCATATTTCCATATTGTGACACACGGTCTATATAGGTTCCTTTCCTGAAGCCCAGCCTGGGCATAATAACATCCAGCGCCCGGCTGGCCTGATGGGGAACCACCAGGTCAATGCTCTCCCGCTTTACCCCCGCCTCCTTCAGACACTGCTCCACAAATCCGGGCAGATTCTGGGCAGAAAGCTTCAGGATACGTTTGCCTTTCATATCGAAGTAAAAATCCTCGCGGTTTTCATCATTCATGGAAAATGCCGGCATCATGCCTCCTCCTCCCCTGATTTCCGTATCATGGGCGCCTTCCGACCAGGTTTTCTGGCAGCTGTAGAGAATTTCCGATGACTCCTGTTCCCCAGCTCTCGTCAAAACACAGGCGCTGGCGCCGTCTGAAAACAGCTCATAGCTCTCCTTCTGCCTTGGATTCAGGGCCGCGGACGCCGTGTCGCCCGATATGATCAGCACATTCTTGTACCGCTCCATTTCAATCAGGCATGACATCACATCCAATGCCGATATAAAGCTGGTGCAGGTGGTATTAATATCCATAGCCGGTATGTCCAGTCCCTTGGCCAGCTGTTCATGCACCAGGGCAGCGTTGCAGGGAATGGCCTGCAGCGGGGTTGCCATGGCGCATACAATGCAGTCCATATCACTGATATCCATGGCCGCGCGCTCCAATGCCTTTCGGGCAGACCTGACCGCAAGCATTAGTAAGGTTTCGTCTTTATCCAGACGGTACCGGGTCTGGCCATCAAATTCTATTTTCTTTCCCGACAGGGTGTTTCCCCAGCCGGCAATTTTCACCTTGCGTTCCCTCATATGTACCTTCCCTTCACCGGCTCTGCACCTCTGCGCTCCACACGCTTCATTTTCCTTCCCTTTTCACAACTGTACGGCTGGAAGGAAATATCCGGCAGCAGGAAGCCGCAGTCTTTTGAGAGCAGTTCAAACTCCTTTAAAACCCTCTGTTTACCAGGGTCTGCCATGTCCGCATACACAGTCAGACGCCCATCCGTCTCCTGTACAATCCTGTAATCTCCGGAAGACCCTGCCTGGTTTTCACCGCTGCCCTTATCCCAAAACAGGATGCATCTCCTGATAAAATCCGGGAACACAGGCACATTCCTTCCGTCCTTCCCTTTAAAGGAAAACACATCATCCTCGCGCCCCTCTATCTTCTCCAGAGCCAGGAAGGGGCTCCGCAGCCGCAGGGTTCCTTTCGCTCCACCAATATGTCATTCAGACGGTAACGGATGATGGGCTGGGCCTTTCTCTCTAAATCCGTCACCACCGGCACGAACCGCCGGTCATCCAGATACTCCCGCTCAATGTACACTATATCTTCATTCAAGTGCAGCGTTCCCATGGAACAGGTGGCTGCCAGGCATCCTTCGGTGCACTGGTAGACCTGATGAATAACAGAAAGGCCAAACGCCTCCTTTATCCTCTGTTCATCCACCTGTTCCAGCACCTCGGCAATGGATATGACAATCCGGGGACAAATATCCGTTTTCCCCTTCCTTACATCCTCTGCAATCATAAGAAGGAGCGACGGCTGTCCTGCCAGTATCCGGGGACGGATTTCTTCCAGCCGTTTTCTGTGTTCCTCCATATCCTTGTAAATATCAAAGAAATGGAACTGTATGTTTTTGGACTTCACTGCCTGGTATAAATTACTGTCCGCCCTCATGAAAAATGCTATGGAATACGTCTCAAACAGACTTCCCGGCAGGAACCTTGCAAGAATATATCCGGCCCAACGGTTTTTCTCATCATCCGATACCAGAAAGATCCCCTGTTTTCCCGATGTGCCGGAACTGAGCCCTACTGTTACCCCCTTAAGCTTAGGTGAGAAATTCCGTTGGCGCTCTGCCAGGACCGCAAATTCCAGGGCCTCCTCCCTGCCAATTCCAACTGTGTTCAGTTCATCAAAATGTTCCATCATAAACTTCTTGTCTATAACCGGATAAGAGGACAGTTTTTTCATTCCCTTGTAAAGCCGGGAATGCTCCCCCACATACTCCAGATGCTTCCTGATTTTTTGTACCTGCCACCGTTCCAGGGCGCTTCTGTCTGAAAACCGCTTTTTGTATTTGTAGTAAAGATAGTATTTGAGAACAGATAACGTATCAGCCATATGTTTCCTCGCTTCCTTTTTCATGGGTAAACACAATCCTTATCTGCGGATGGTCCCTGTGAAGCTCACAAAGCTTTTTTAATGTTTTCTTATATTCCGTAAAGTCATTCTGTATCAGACGCGGAAACAGCCTCATTTCAAGCGTATGGCGGACCAAATCGCCGCCCCAGCTGGCGTCTGCTGCCAAAAGCAGCTTAAAATCAGGAATCCATATCCCCATCTGCCCCCTGCAGTGTCCGTCCAGCACCACGCCTATGATGCTCCCGTCTCCCAACAGGTCATACACCTGTTCAAAATATCTGCATAAAAAGTGTTCTGACAGCCGTTTTTTGGGCGTTCGCCCCATTACTTCACAGCATTTTCCCGATGGAATATCTGTCATCATATCCTGAGGAAGCTCTGATACTGCCTCCCTGGGCGTACCGGAAAACATGCCCCAACGCTTGGGATGCATATGCGCAGACCTATTCGGAAGCATATTCGCAAACACCAGATTCCTCACAGAGGGTCTCAGAAGCGCCTTGTGTACCTGTTCTGTTGCCACCAGATGATACCCTTGGAAATGTTTAAGCCCTCCCATATGATCCGGATGTGCATGGGACAGAATGATGGTCCGGACGCTCTCAGGATTTATGCCGTCTGCCCTCAATTTCTCATCAATGATCTGATCAGGCTTCACATGGACCGGATTCAGCCGGCGGTACAGCTTTAGAAGAAATCCATCTTCATACACAGCCTGTGAATAACCTGTATCATACAATATATTGCCCAGGTCACGGTGCTGTATCAGAAACGCTCTGGCCGGAAACTCCCTCTTTTGGCCGGGATGCCTCTTAAACAGGAGACCCAGGTCATTGGTACAGGAGCCGCAGTGATACATCTTTACCCTGGCGATACGATCCGGAACCGGCTCGTCCCTGTTTTTCCACCATTTTCCATATTCCTCTATGGATTCCATCAATGTCTTTTCCGGCTCATAGCCCAATATGGTTCTGGCTCTGCTGATATCCATGGTTTGGGAAAATCCCAGGGTACACACTGTATATCTTGTAAGTGCCGGTTCTCCCGGAAGATGGAGGCTCCTGTATACCCATTCCATGGCCGCAGCCATGCCATAGACAGCTCCAAAGGGCAGTTTTCTGTAATGGGGCTTCTCTCCGATAGCTGCAAGAAAATGCTCCAGCAATGTCTTGAATTCCATCGGCTCGCCGTTGGTAATATTAAACGCCATGCCATCAGCCGCCCGGGCTGTCAGCGCTAACTGGCAGGCCTGAGCCACATTTTCCACGCTGGTAAGGTCTACCGTATTAAGGCCCTCCCTCATAAGCGGAATTCCAATCCGCATATTAGCCCGCAGCAGCCGGGGCACAAGGCTTGTATCCCCAACCCCAATCATCCCCCTCGGGCGGAGGATGACAGTCTCCAATCCCTTCTGGTGTACGTCCTCAACCACTCGTTCCGCTGATAGCTTGGATCTGATATAATGATTCAGGTCATTATACTTTGGTGCCTGTTCCTCGCGGATATCATAGCGGTCGCATTTTACCGTGTAGATGCTCGGAGACGATATATATACCAGACGCTCAATCCCATTTTCCAGGCAAAGCTCTGCCACAAGGGCGGTACCAGCCACATTCGTCCGGTAGAAATCCTCCCATCTGCCCCAGACAGTGGAACGTGCGCCTGCGTGAATCACATACCGGACTCCCTTAAAATATGCCTCACACGTTTTCCGGTCTGTAAAATCACCCGGGCAGAACACAGCGCCCAGCCCTTCAAGTTTCCTCCCCTGTTCCCGGTTCCTTCCCATTGCCAGGACCCGGTATTCCTTTGTAAGACGCCTTACCAGATATTCTCCCAGAAATCCGGTTGCACCTGTTATAAGAACTGTATTTTTTCCGTTTTCCACGGTCTTTCCCATACTTTGTTTCCCCTCTTATCCATATATTTCAGCCGGCCTTTTCATTTGTTTTCATCAAATAATTGCAGTGCCGCTTCCATGTGCACAGCACACATTTCTGTTCTGAGTCCTTCATCCCACTGGTCTTTCAGCTTCATTGCAGCCATGGCTTCCCCATATAAATCCAACCTGTCCCTCAGTATCCGTCCAAACCCCAAAGCTTCAAACTGACCGGCATTCAGCCGCTGTTCTCCCTGCTGGGGGCACATCAGACAGGGTACGCCGTAGTACAATGCCTCATGAATGCTGTTCATTCCTCCTGCTGTGATAAACAGGTCCGCATGTTTCAGTATCTCACCCTGGTTGACGAAAGGACGGATAATAAAGTTATCCCTGTGTTTCCATTCATCCTTCTTGGTGTCTGTGTTCCTGCCGGCCGTTTCCATATCCCAGACCATGACTATATTCCAGGGGTTCTCATTTTTATACGGTTCCCCATCCACCGGATGTTTTTGCCCAAACTGGCGCAGTATCTCCCGCAGGAGTCCCTCATCCCGGTTAAATACGGTTCCCAGGGAAATATAAATCAGCCTGTCATCGGGACAAACAAAATCATTGGTCTGGATGACCTTTCTAAAGGGCGCCAAGGGTCCCAGGAATACATAACCGTTTCCCAATTTGTTTCCGCCCGGCTGGAAGTCTTTGGAATATCCCATCAGATTACTGCTTCCCCTGTTCATCAAAACAGACAGCACACCCAGCTTTCTGATTCCATATGTTTGCCTTAGCTTGCGGCGGACATCCATGGCCCGATTAAAGTCTCCCGCATACCGGAGAAAAGAGGCTGAGAACCCGGATGCATATGCCCAAAATGCGTTCCCTCCAACACGGTCCATGACCGCAATGCTGTAAAAGCTGCATGAAGGTATCTTCATGATTTCTCCCACAGCCCTGCCCCACAGGGCCAGAGAATCAAATATGACACGGTATGGTTTTTCCTTTTCTGCCTCTGCCAGAAGATGAGGAAGCATATCGCGGGTGTATTCCAGAATCAGACGGTACAGTTTTAACGGCTTGTCCCCGTCAGAGGCATCAATGGAATCCCGGTCCAAAGGATAAGCCCTGAACTCACAGTCATTTGCCTCAATTTCTCTCCTGTAAGGCTCCATTGAATAATAAACAACCCTGTATCCGGCAGCAGACAGGCATCCTGTTAAATAAAGGTTTGAATGCAGATGCCCGTAAGCCGGTATTCCATAAAAGAAGATAGACGTTTCTGGCAGTATACCACTCTTATCCTCTGCCGGCCTCTCCGCCATAATAACACCTCCTTATCACTATGTGGCAATTATAAGATACAATGCCGGAATTAGATAGATGTCATTTGCCATTTTGTGAGTGACATATGTCATTGTCATTCACATTTGTCATCCATATGATTCCTGTTTACCAGATTTTCCTCCTGTTCCCGCAAAAAAAACCGCTGTTATATGAGGTGTCATCGCGAAAAATTCCGTCAGCAATTCCTCATTCCATTTCATACAGCGGTTTCTTCCTAACATATTCTGATAAGGTTTCCCCTTCTACGCCTTCACCGTAAACACCGGCTCCATCCTGGCCACCAGTCCTGCCATCCCGTGTTCCTCATGGACCTTTACCACCTGGTGGATATCCTTGTAGGCATAGGGCGCCTCAGAGCGGATGGTTTCCTCCCATTTTTTCAGTATATCGTTCCGACCCTTTAAATCACTGCGGTCTGGATCAATGGGTGTCACGATATGGAATTTTTTCATAAATTCCTTAAATTCCCGGTCATTTCCATGTATCGCCTCTCCCCTGGAAAGCCTGCGCCCGGCTCCATGGCTGGCGCTCCACAGGGATTGCGGATTTCCCATGCCTCTCAGCAGATAGCTGGAGCTTCCCATGGAACCAGGTATCATCACCGGCTCCCCGTAGTAGGCAAAGGGCGTTCCCTCCATCCCCTCCATCCCCCTGGCTGAGCAGGCCCCTTTCCTGTGAATGAAATAATTCCTGCCCTCCATCTCCTCTTTCCAGATAAAGTTGTGGGGTGAATCGTACAGAAGCTTCATCTCATAGGGCCGTACCTTGTCTGTCACGGCACGCTGAAGCATAAGCCCCAGGAATAACCGGTTGGCAAATCCGAAATTAGCAGCGTTGTATGTAGTGCTGCAGAAACGCTGCCATGGGCTGTCTGTCTCATCGCTTACCGGAACATTTTCTCTGCTATTTATTTCCATTTTTTCCCTTTCGGGCAAAAGATAAATTCCGTTGTCCGGATGGGGAACTCCTTTCGGATACAGCTCCTTTGTTATGATTCGGTTAATTCTGCCGCTCTGGTGGCCGATGGTCAGAGATCCGGAATGAATCATGACCAGTATACTTCCCTTCCTGATTCCCCATGCATTGGCTGTCCGGCCGTCGTAAATCTCCGCCACGCGCTGCATCTCCACAAAATGATTTCCGCCTCCAATGGATCCAATCTGGTCATCATAGGACAAAGTATGGGCGGCCCCGATAAAATCCCCCAGGCCCTCGGTGCCGGTCGTATACAGGCTGCCCTTAAAGGCCGTGTACTCCAGGGCTTTTTCCTGTTCATCCCTGTCATAAAGGGACCATATTCCCCTTCCTTCTGCCTCCCCCGAAGTCTCCAGCAATCCCGTAAGCCCATGTCGCAGCATGGCTTCCCTCTGTATTCCGTTCATAGGTATACTGCGTCCGCCTTCAAAAAAGATACGGCGGATTTGGGGCAGCAGGGACACCAGGCAGCATTCCAGTTCTTCCTCCTTTAAATCCGTAGTATAGAGCCTCATACCGCAGTTAATATCATTTCCCATGGCCTGGGGTATCACGAATCCCTCTGTCATCAGCACAGTGCCGATAGGAATGCCGGCTCCCTTGTGAAAATCCGGAGTCACTGCTGCCTTTATGACAGAGTGTTCCTTTTCCGCCGAAAAAACGCCGGACTCTTTCATCCGCTGCACAGTACCGGTAAATTCCATCATTGATTTCAGTTCATCCGCCGCCTTTTTCTCCGGCTTTGTCCCTTTAGGAAGGAAGATGGACACGCCGCAGGATTGGCCGCCAAATTCTAATTTTAATTCCATGTTGCCTTCTTTCTCTGTTTGTTTATCTGAATTGCTCTATTATACAACAAAATCCATAAGGAAAAAACAATCAATTGACAATCATTTGCAGTTGACGCTAAAATATATGTTATAGCGTGTCTGACACGACAATACTTTTTATGAAATGAGGCATCCACTTACATGAGTCAATTATCATACCATGAACAGGTAGACCGGGAAAACATTCTGCGGCTGCGCAATCTGATAAAAGACCTGCCGCCATTCTGCGGAGACTTTTTCCGCGGAATCGAGCCCAGGACATCCTCCAGGACCAGGATCGCCTATGCCTATGACCTGCATGTGTTCTTTGATTTCCTCCATAAGGAAAATCCGGCCCTTGCCAGGATTACGGTGCAGGATATCAAACTGGACCAGCTGGACCAGCTGTCTGTCACGGATTTTGAGGAATATATGGAATACCTGAAATATCGTTTCAATGACAAGAACCAGGAGGTCATGAACAAGGAACGGGGAATCATGCGAAAAATATCCTCCCTGAAAAGTTTCTACAATTACTATTACAGGAACGAGCGAATTAAGAACAATCCGGCGGCCCTGGTACAATTGCCCAAGCTCCATGAAAAGGAAATCATCCGGCTGGACGTGGATGAGGTGGCCCTTCTTCTGGACGAGGTGGAACAGGGTGACAAGCTGACCGATAAGCAGAAAAGTTACCATGCCAAAACAAAGACGCGGGACCTGGCCCTTCTTACCCTCCTTCTGGGAACCGGAATCCGTGTGTCTGAATGTGTGGGGCTGAATATCTCCGACATTGATTTTAAGAACGGCGGCATCCGCATATACCGCAAGGGCGGCAAGGAGGTGACCGTATACTTCGGAACAGAGGTGGAGGACGCCCTTTTAGACTACCTGGAGGAACGCGACCGCATCATCCCGGAGCAGGGACATGAGGACGCCCTTTTTCTCTCCCTGCAGCGCAGGCGAATGGCTGTGCGCAGCGTGGAAAATCTGGTTAAAAAGTATGCCCGCACCGTAGCTCCTTTAAAACCAATCACCCCTCACAAGCTGCGCAGCACCTATGGCACCAACCTGTACAGGGAGACAGGCGACATCTATCTGGTGGCCGATGTGCTTGGCCACTCCGATGTCAATACCACTAAGCGGCACTATGCCGCGCTGGAGGATGAGAGAAGACGCAGCGCCAGGAATAAGGTCAGGCTTCGGGAGAAATAGAATTACAGTACCGGACAGAAATAATTTACAGTACCGGACAGAGCGTGCAGACTGTGCAGACTTCCCGCCCCACGGTCTGTCATATGTTCTGGCCCACCTGTTGTGCACAGCAAAAACATGACCCAGGATACAGGCGGGGACAAAATCACGACCAGTCCCTTTTAATGTCAGATATATGTATCTGTTTCTTTTTGACCTTATTCAGAAAATATTCCAGTATCTGCTGTATCACGATTTCCGGTATGGGCTGGAAGTACAGAAGATTTTGTACGGCTGCCATGCCCTGGTCCTCCAGGTATCGGTCCTCCCGCCTTCCCCTCCCCATTTCCGGCGCCTCCGCCAATAGCATCACCATCTCAGCCAAAGGCAGGGATGCCTTTTTATCGAAAAGCATCTGACCGTCTCTTTGAAGGCATATGAAAAATCCGCGGTTGAAGGTATCATACGTAATCTTTTCCAACGCCAGGCTCTTCTCCAGTTCCTCCTTCTGCTCTTTGTCAATGGGACCATATTCCATCTGTATTCCCAAATCCGAAAAAACTGCCGCATATCTGTCAAGCAGCGGGCAAATCCGTTGGTATTCCTCCTTAAAAAGAGATTGTCCTATTGAAAAAGACACAAATCTGTTCTGCAGCAGGCACCGGACATACTCACTTGTTTTCTCCGCCCCCTCGACTGGAATGCCAAGCTCTATCATGTGACGCAGGAAGGCAAATGCGCAGCGCATATCAGACGCATCTGCTGAAAAGGTCCGTACCTTTGCCAGACACGTTCCTTCCCCGCCGTAAATCCGGGCGTTCAGTCTTCCTTCCTTATTTTCCTTCAGCTGTATTTTTGCAACATCCAGACAGCTGCATGTAAACTCTTTCCGGAACAGTTTACTTACAGCAAGCTGCCTTCCTCTCACCTCAATCTTTGACACTTCTTTTGGAAGCCACGGGGAAGTCCTGACCAGGAAACGGCGTTTATCAGGATCCGGATGAACCGCCGCAGTCTGCTCCGGGCTGAACATTCGCCCCGGAAGGTCCACCTGTGCTCCCCGTTCCTCCAACAGTTCAAACAGCCGCTTACAATCCGGGCAGTAGCCGTAAATTTTAAACAGCTTACCGGTACTGCCTGAAAATAAAAAGCCGTCATGGTTCCATCTCACACTGCATATATCATCCAGGCTGTATCTGTGTTTTCTGAAAAATATATCCCGAAACAAGATCTCCTCCCCTTTGACCTGGAGCATTCTGCATCCATAACACCAAAGCCATAAACCCATGGTGCCAAAAATCAGTAAAAATCCCAGGGACATACCTGCCGACGCAGTCTCATTGCCATTTAGATAATCCCGATAGCACCAAAACGACATCAGGCCCCCGAATACGATTCCAATCGCACCTATGATTCTTATAGTCCGGGGCGCCCTGATAAGCAGTTTTTGCCGGCCGGACAGCACGGCCTTTTCCGCCTTTCTTTCCTGTTCCGGTTTATTCTGAGTCTCTTTGATCATCCTCTTTTGCCCCCGTTCATCACTCAGCTGCCAATCATGTTCTATGACAGGCTCACTGCACGGATATACGCTTCAGCTGGCCTTTTTTCTTAAGCTCTCCCACCAGTCCGGACATATCGTAATCCGCAGGCGTTTTTAACTGGGCCGTCAGCACATAGGTGGACGCCTCCTCTGTAAGCTGGATATTCACCATCTTGCAGTTCTGGTCCTGCAATGTCCGGTTGATGAACTGGAAGATGTCCTCATCCAGACTTTCGCAGTATTCAATCTCCACCTCTTTGTCCTCCCCGTTCCTTCTGGAAAAATAACCTTTCCTGCCCAGGAACAGTTCCGAGAGCATCACGATAGCCGTGGATACAGCCCCCAGAATATACATTCCCGCTCCCATGGACATACCCACGCCCACAGTCGCCCATATTCCGGCCGAGGTAGTGATTCCGTTCACGCTGTTGTTCCGGAAAATAATGATGCCTGAACCAATAAAGCCAATGGCCGTAACCACTCCCGCAGCCACACGGGAAGGGTCCAGTTTTACATACTCGTTCAGCACATCCCCGAACCCATACTTGGAAATAATCATCATCATGGCAGAGGCCACAGCAATAATTACATGGGTCCTGGTGCCTGCCGTCTTCTTTTTACTCTGCCTCTCGCAGCCAATAAGGCCGCCGCAGAGAGCAGCGGCCACCAGCCGTAATACGTAGATAAGCTGTTCCGTGACAAATTGATTCATGTAGCTCCTCCGTCCCGGGAGCACAGTCCTGTTCCGGGCTCTGTGCCAATCCATTTACTAAATAATATATTCTAACACCCCTCCATCTGCTTTTACAAGTTAATTCCTTGTAAAGGTTTCCATTAAGACAGCCATTAAAGCTGCCATTCAAACTGCCGGAACCTGATGTGCAATACAGGGCGGCGCCCAAATTCCTGCGCTGCCCTGCTGCATGGCCAAACACATTTTTACTTACCTCATACGGTTAATCCAGCACATATAAGAACTCCTGCTTCCCATCCCTTCCGGCACGTTCCTTCAGGGATGAAATCTGGCTGGAGGACAGCCGCTCCTTAAGAACATAGAGATATTCCACCCGGTCCTCTTCATAAGCCTGAATAGCCATTTCCCCGGCCTGTTCCTGATTCAATGACTCATATGTCATATAGAATATATCTGCATGGTCTGTCTGGTATGCATTCCGGGCGATTTCCGCCTTATCAGCATCCGTCAGCTCATCCTTTAATATGGAAAAAATGTCCGTATTCCCGGCCCTGGCAGCCTGCTTTGCCATCTCTGTTTTTCTGGCCTTAAGGGATGGGGCATCATTTTCCGAGATAATGGCAAAATACTCTATCTGGTTCTCGGCATAAAACTGTTCCATCAGGCTGGCGCAGGTTTCCGGGCTTACACTGCCTGACACGGCTGCAAAGTAGGACAGATTATCCGCCTCATAGAAGCGCCGGGCCAATTCATCCGCCGTACCTTCAAAGGGGCCTGCCGCTTCCAACAGGGTCATCTGCTCCGGCCGGAACCCGTATTTGCTCTTACTCAGCTTTTGCTTTTCAATGGACTGCCGCACTGCCTCAGCTATGGCGCTGTTATCTGCATATTGCTCCGTCCTGCCAGTAAAGCATAAAGGCTTTCCGTCAACCTGCCGGACTACATCATACTGGCCGGGGTCCACGTTCCAGGCCAGAACCACGATATAACCATTGGCCCAGAACATTTTTGTCTGAAGGCTTTTCTGGTCCGGACTGCGGCGCACATCCTCATACTCATTCCAGCTGATCGTTTCTGAATCGGCAAAGCTCCCGCTGGACCTGACGGATGTATCTGCTTTCCCAATTCCCGCTATCGTCTGCGCTCCCAGCCTATCTGCCGCGCCTGTCAGAACATTCTCTGCCCCAACCGTCCCATTTTCCCTCTGTAACGGAGCAAATCCGCACAGCACAGCCATGGACACGATTGTTGCAGACATTATACAGGCTGCCAGGGACCATGGCCTGCTTCTCTTTCTGAATTCCATGATAGAAACCAGCCTCTCCTTCATCCACTTTGCATTTTCACTGAGAGGAAGGCTCATCTCTGCACTCACCGGCATGGGACGGCGCCTGAGCGCGGTGAGGAGAATCTCGCCATAAAGGTGTTTATTCCTGCCGTCCATACGGCGGATTACCTCCTCGTCACAGGACAGTTCACAGGCCCGGGATACCTCCTTTTGCAGCACATACACAGCCGGGTTAAACCAGTGCAGGCATACGGCCGCCTCCACCAGCCACTTGTAAAACCCATCCATACGCCGGACATGGATGAGCTCATGCAGAAATACATAATATGCCCTCTCTGCCGGAAAATCACCAGGCATGATGATAACAGGGGACAACAGCCCCATTGTCACCGGCGAAGGAAGGGTGCTGCTGACCACCAGCCTCGGTCTCCTGTTCAGGCCGCAGACACGGCAGGCTTCCTCCAGCGGTGCGCCATAGGCCTCCAGCCCCCCATCACGGGCAATAGCCAGGGATTCATTTCTCTTATACAGCCTGGCTGCGGACCTGTAATTCCATATCCTTCTTCCCATCAGCAAAGCGGCCACAGACAGCCACAGTGTAAGGAGAAACAGATACAGCCCAGAGGCCTTTGCGGTATAGGCCTTTGCGGTATCAGCTTTTGCGGTATCTCCCACCGTGAAAGCCATCTCCTCCATATCTCCTGTTTCCGCCAATCTCTCCGTCCCCGTTCCCGGACGCACTCCCATAACCGATTCCGGCTGTCCCGCAGGATTTCCGCTGCCGGAACGTCCATCCATCCAGGCATAAAGATTCCCCCCGTCAGACAGAAGGCCGGCGGACATCCCGCTGCTTAAAGCATCCGGAAAGATAAGGCCGGCCGGGGATGGTATGGGCAAAAGCAGCCTGAGCACGGCTGCCAGCCAGATGTAATACTGCCATCTGCGCCCCATATGGCTGCCAAATATCCGTGTGGCTCCAAGGAGCACCAAAATCAGTGCTGTTCCTGACAGTGACAGGGTAAAGAGCATCTTCAGGCACATATTCATCCCTTATCTCCTCCCTTCTCCCAGAACGCCTTCAGCTCCTCATAATCCTCCTCCGTCAGATATTCCTGACTGACAAGAGCGGATATCAGATGCTTTGTGTCTCCGCCAAATATCCGGTCTACCAGAAGCCGGGCCTGGGTCTGCCGGTACTCCTCCCTGGACACCAGGGAAACATATTCGTTCAGCCTGCCCTGCTTGCGCACGGTCAGCATACCATTTTCAGTCAGACGTGATAACAGAGTCAGAATGGTATTGGCCTTCCAAGACTTTCCCCTGGCTGCCAGTTCCTCCCCCAGAACGCCGAACATGGTCCTTCCTCCTTTGTCCCAGATGACCTCCATAACCTCCATTTGTGCCTCAGGCAGTGATATTTCCTTCTCCATCTGACCAACCCCTTTCACCTACATTTTGTAGTTCTTATACTCAGTTTACACCTACTATATGTAGGTGTCAAGAACAAATGATAAGGGTTGATGATAAAATCCTGTCACAGTACATCCGTATTGTCAAAACGGAACCGCTCTAAGAGTCCTTTCAGCAGCAGCGCCTGGGCTGAAAGCTCCTCGCTGGCTGCCGCGCTTTCCTCGGCCGTGGCTGAATTCTCCTGAATCACGCCTGCTATCTGTTCCATCTCCCGGGTCACCTGTTCCACGGAATACGCCTGTTCCCTGGATGCAGACGCTATATCGTCCATGGTCTTTACCACATTCTGCACCCCGTTCAATGCATTTCGCATGGAAACAGCTGTGGCGTCCACAATTAGTGTCCCATCCTCCACTGCCTTTAACGAATGGGTGATAAGGTCAGCTGAATTCCTGGATGCCTGGGCGCTTTTGGATGCCAGGTTTCTGACCTCCCCTGCCACCACGGCAAATCCCTTCCCCGCGTCCCCGGCCCGTGCAGCCTCCACAGCAGCATTGATAGCCAGTATGTTGGTTTGAAACGCAATATCCTCTATGGTCCTGATGATTTCACGTATTTTAAAGGTACTGGTCTTAATATTGTGTATGGCGTTCTGCAGCTCCTGCATCCTGCCATCGCTTTTTACAGCCTCCTCTCCCACATTTGCGGCCAAGCGGCTGCCCTCTGAGGCGAGGTCGGCATTGGATGTAATCTTCTGGGAAAGGTCATTGATAACAGTTGCCAGTTCCTCCACGGATCCTGCCTGTTCCGCAGCCCCCCTGGACAGTGTCTGGGCCCCCGCGGAAACCTGTTCCGAACCGCAGGAAACCTGCTCTGCCGAGATGTTTATTTGCCTTAAGGTATCATTCAGAGAAGCGATGATTTGCTCCAGAGCTTCCCGGATAAACCTGAAATCACCTATATAATTCCCCTCCACCGGCACAGCCAGGTTTCCCGCCGAAACCTCTGTCAGTATATAGGTGATATCCTTGATGATATCCTTTAAGGAGCGGACTGAGGAACGGACGCTTTCAGACAGTCTTCCAATCTCATCATCCCCGGCAGCCCGTATATCCACATCCAGATTCCCCCTGGAAAATGCCTCCATACTGGCGCTGATGCCCCCCAGAGGCTTCAGCACCCTGCGGACCGCAAATACAATCAGCAGGACCAGCAGGGCCAGCATCAGAATGGACACGAACGCCATTGTCTCTATCAGATAATTGCGGGTGTGGTTTACTTCTGACAAAGGCAGCGTAGCCACGGCCAGCCAGTCCGTTGTATCACAGTTCCGGAACATGGCTGTGTATTTGACGCCGGAATATGTAAAATCCGCAAATCCATTGTAATTATTTTTTACCTTGTTTTTATAATCATCCGATATTTTTATCTCACTGACATTTTTGCCGGATGCAGTGGGGTCGTCGCTGTAGATGTAATCCGAGCTGTTGGAAATCAACTCCAGGTATCCTGCCTCTCCTACCTTTATATCGGAAAGTGTCTGCTTAAGTGTATCCAGGTATACGTCAAATCCAAAAAGACCTGTTATCTCTGAACCATTCCCGGATACCACCGGTGACACGATGGAGACAATCATCTCATGAGTGGCCGGATCCAGAAATGGTTCTGTTATGATGGTACTTCCCCCTGAAATCACAGATTCATACCATTGAGTATCCTCCAAACCGGCGTCCACCACACTGCCGTTTGACAGAAGGTAGCTGTCTGTCCTTGGATCTGCCACCCAGGCCTCCATCACCTTCTCCTTTTCCCCCATCTGAACCAAAGCACTATTAAGCACCCTCAGCACATCGTCCAGTTGGTTATAAGCACTGATATCCTCCTCCCTGGAGACAGATGCAAAATATGTCTGCAAATCATCATTATCCCGAAACATGCCGGCTGCTGTAACCTTGCTGCTGAAAAAGTCATCCACGCTGGAGACTGCATAATCTGTCTGAACCTCCAGTATTTTGTCATTCAGGGCGGAAATAGCCCCGGCTGCCATGACACAGGCCATGGTAATAAGTATAATTAAAAAGGGAATCAGTACCAGTAAAAGGCTCAGGCTGATTTTAAAAGAGATGGAGCTCCTTCTGCATCCTCTGCCCTCCTTTCGGTTAATCCTGCCTCTGCCTTCTGAGTTTTCCATAAGTTTTATATCCCCCTGCTGCTTTTATAAAATCATGACACCATTCCATCATTATACCATAGCGCCAAAAAAAGGCAAACCGAAAGGTCTGCCAAAAGACATGGTATCTGCAATTATGATTCTGCATTATGCTTCTGCGGCCGCCAGAGCCTCTCCCAGCTCCCTGCACTGATTGAGTGCATCTTCGCCCGGACTCTCCTGGGCAATGACGCCTTCTCCTCCCACTACGTCGGCTCCTGCATTGGCCATTCGGGCCTGCCAGTCGCGCATCCACTCTCCATCACCCCATCCATAGGAGCCAAAGAGACCAATATGCTTACCGGAAGCAAACGTCTCCACCTCTGCCACAAACGGATCCATCTCACTCTCTTCCAGGACTTCTGCTCCCATAGCCGGGCATCCCAGAGCAAAAACGCCTGCATCCTTCAGCGCATCTGCCGAAATATTGGAGACCTCTGTCACCAGGGCATCCTTTCCGGCCTTCCTGATGCCTTCCGCCACCGCATTGGCCATGGCCTCTGTGTTGCCTGTCTGTGACCAGTAAACTACCATAATCTGATTCATGTCGTATATCCTCCTTATATTATCATTGATTTATATTGATTCAGATTGTGTATCCTTAAGATTGCATCAATCTTCATACCGCGGGAAACCATATGGATAATGTGCTCACGGGCATGATTGTATGACTGAAATATGCGCTTGCACTCAGAAAGATCCGAATAAACCTTCCAGTATCCTATATAAAGGAAATTCTTTCCGTTATTCTCGATAAATCCTGTCACATCCTTGGCAGGATAACCCAACAACAGACCTATCTCATGAGGGAACCCGGCGCAGTCTTCCATGTGCTCCTCATATTTGATGGACACAAGGCTTAAAATCTCTTCCAAATCCCATCCCCTGTAACCAAAGCGTTCCATAAGGACCTTTACCTCAGGCCGGGACAGATACGCTTCAAGAGCCGGCCTGATATAAAGAAGAAAAGTGGTTTTCTCAGATGATTCATACAGAATGCAGCAGGACACGGCTGTTTCTTTAAACAATTCCAGAACCGCCGCCCTTTTGGAACGTCCTACCGTTAGAAGGTTTGATATCTTCATACCTGTCAGTAACGGCGCGCACTGCAATGCCACCTGGGTATCCAAATCTTCCGTATTCAGCTTTAACATTAGATGTAAGGTTTCCCTGCTCACGAATTACCTCCGCCTGTCTCAGAATTTTTTTACACCCGAGAGATTCATAGGTTCAATCTGCCTCTGATTACTCATCCCTTGGCCTATTCCCCTCAGACATATTTCCTTTAAAATATTCTCCCATATCGCCTTCTTTGTTAGCCACGACTAACTTCAATACAATATTATCAGACCACACATGAATTTACAATAGCTGAAACAGGGAATAATTCTCATTTTCTTTGAGTTTTTTCATCTTCTATTGTATTGAGTTTTTTTCTCATATTTTAAATTATATGAGAGTTTTTTTCTCATTTAAAATTTGAATGCATTTTTTTGAATTCTGTTATATAATAGTCGGATACCCGGGCGGGGCTCCCCTGTTCGTAAAATCATATCTCTGAGGTGACATATGGAATTACTGCAATTACGATATTTTTTGACAGCCGCTGAATACCAGCATATGACTAAGGCGGCCGAACATCTTCAGATAGCGCAGCCGGCCCTCTCTCAGGCCATCCACCGGTTAGAGGCAGAGCTGGGTGTGCCGCTCTTTGAGAGAAAAAGCAGAAGTGTGGAACTGAATGAAGCCGGACGCCTTCTTCAAAAGCGGCTGATTCCCATTGTAAGCGCCCTGGACCGGATTCCCGGCGAACTGAGAGCCGACCAGTACATGTCCAGCCATACCATCCATTTAAAGCTTTTGGCGGCCTCCACCCTGATTACCAACCGGATTATTGCCTACAGGGCCCTGCGGCCAGATGTAAATTTCCAGCTGTACCAGGCTGAAAACCATTCGGACTATGATTTATGCGTGTCTGCGGTCCGGTCAGACTTAAAAAATACTGATTATGAGGATTACATGGTTATGCTGGAAGAGGACCTGTATCTGGCAGTCCCCACACATTCTCCCTATGGGGATAAGGATTCTATCAATCTGGCTGATACAAGGAATGCGGGATACATATGTCTGGCCGGTTCCAGGCCCATCCGCCAGATATGCAACAGCTACTTTTCAGAGGCGGATTTTGTCCCTAACGTAATTTTTGAAAGTGATACCACAGAGTCAGTCAGGAACCTGATTGCTGCCGGCCTTGGCATCGGATTCTGGCCCCAGTACTCCTGGGGACCATTGGGCGGCGAATGGGGCCCCATGTCTCCCCACTCCCCGGTAAAGCTGCTTCCCATCAGAGATCAGGTATGCCGCCGTCAGATTATCCTCATGTGTTCTCCTCTCGGCAAGGACAATCCTATCGTCATGGACTTCTGCAATTTTCTCATACAAAATTCAAAATGGCTGTAGGACATTTCAGTCCCACAGCCATACCTTTATACTTCTCTTACCATCATATCTTACATATTACTATAATCAAGCTGCTATAAATCAAGCTCTTATTCTTCCGTCACTTAAGTTCCTTCAGATGGCTTCCCTTTAGCCTGGTAAGCGCCCTTGCCATGGATGCCTGGGACATCTTGAACTCCCTCAGGCTCAGTTGCTGGCGCAGCTGCTCTTGTGCGCGCTCCAGCGCCTCCCTGGCTCTGACCTCGTCAATGTCCTCAGGCCGCTCCGCTGTGTCCACAATCATGGTCACACGGTTATTAGCCACCTGCAGGATCCCGCGGCCCACAATGGCCTGATGCCATTCTGTTTCCTCCGGCACCTTAAAACGGAGGTTCCCCTCCTGGATAGCCAGAATCATAGCCTCATGGTGAGGCATAATGCCCATCTCACCGTCCGGTGCTGGCACTGCCAGATATGAACAATGTCCATTATAAAATATGTGGTCGCTGGCTACAATTTTCAGCCAAAATGCAGACATATCCCGGCTCCTTTCTGCGTCAGACAATCCTGGTTAAGCCTCATGATGCTCCAGGGTCCTGGCCTTCTCCGCAACTTCGTCAATGGTACCCACATTGAAAAATGCAGCCTCCGGGTACTCATCCATCTCGCCGTCAATGATGGCCTTGAATCCCCGGATCGTTTCTTTTACAGGCACATATTTACCAGGTACGCCGGTAAAGTTTTCCGCCACATGGAATGGCTGGGATAGAAACCGCTGGATCTTTCTGGCCCGGTTTACAGTCAGCTTATCATCCTCAGACAGCTCCTCCATACCCAGAATGGCAATGATGTCCTGCAGCTCCTTATACTTCTGAAGCATCTGCTGCACCTTGTTTGCCACCTCATAGTGCTCTTTCCCAACCACATCCTCTTCCAGGATACGGGAGGTGGATTCCAGAGGGTCTACAGCCGGATAAATGCCCTGCTCCACAATCTTTCTGGACAATACCGTGGTGGCATCCAGATGTGCAAAGGTAGTAGCAGGCGCCGGGTCAGTCAAATCATCAGCAGGCACATAAACAGCCTGGACCGAAGTAACGGAACCATTCTTGGTGGACGCAATCCTTTCCTGTAATTCGCCCACCTCAGTGGCCAGGGTAGGCTGATATCCCACAGCCGAAGGCATACGCCCCAACAGGGCGGATACCTCGGAACCGGCCTGGACAAAACGGAATATGTTGTCAATAAACAGAAGTACGTTCTGATGCTCCACATCTCTGAAGTACTCAGCCATGGTCAGCCCTGTCTCGGCCACACGCATACGGGCCCCCGGAGGTTCATTCATCTGTCCGAATACCAGGGCTGTCTTTTCCAGCACCCCTGACTCCCTCATCTCGGTCCACAGGTCATTTCCCTCACGGGAACGCTCTCCCACGCCCGTGAAAATGGAGTATCCGCCGTGTTCCGTTGCTATATTGGTTATCAGCTCCTGTATCAGTACGGTCTTGCCCACACCTGCGCCGCCAAAGAGACCTATTTTTCCTCCCTTGGCATAGGGGGCCAGCAAATCAATTACCTTAATACCAGTCTCCAACATCTCCACAACAGGGCTCTGGTCCTCAAAAGACGGCGGGTCCCTGTGGATGACCCACTTATCCTCGCCTTCCAGGCTCTCTCCTCCGTCAATGGTCTCGCCCAATACGTTGAAGAGACGCCCCAGGGTCTTCTCGCCTACAGGAACCTGAATACCGGCGCCTGTTGGCTCCACTTCCATATCCTTGCACAGGCCGTCGCTGGATGCCAGCATAATGCAGCGCACCACATTGCCGCCTACATGCTGGGCCACTTCCATGACGCACTTCTTACCCTGATTATCCACCACCAGGGCATCCTTGATATGGGGAAGTCCATCATCCTCAAAAGCCACGTCAACCACAGGTCCCATGACCTGTATAATTTTTCCCTTGCTCATGGCTGCCTCCTTTTATATTTACGAATTTACGATTGTTTCTTTTTTTGTGCCTTTGCACCGCTGATTACCTCTGTGATTTCCTGGGTAATAGCCGCCTGCCTCACACGGTTGTACTCTATAGACAAGTCATTTAAAATTGCGTTGGCATTGTCGCTAGCAGACTGCATGGCCATCATCCTGGCATTCTGCTCGCTGCAGAAGGACTCCACCAGGGCACCGAATATGAATCCGGTCACATAGTTGGGGACCACATGGTCCATGACGGCGCTGGGGGAAGGCACCATCTGTATCTCCTCCTGGATGATATCCGCAGGGATAACGATATTGCTGAAATCCTCACGTTTAAGGGGAAGAAGCTCTGTCATCTCCGCTTCCATCTGCATGCTGTTCATCATCTGCGTATATATAATCCAAACCTCATCCAGACGTCCTTCCTCGTAATCCTCCAATATAGTAGAGGAAATCAGACGGGCGCGATGCATGGTGGGATTCTGTACCGTGTAATGGAACTGCTCCTCCACCTGGACATGTCTGGCCTCAAAATAATGGCGTCCCAGTTCTCCCACCACATAAAGCCGGTGGTTCTTACTCTGTTCCATCCACTCATGGGCCATCTTCAGCACATTATGGTTGTAAGCGCCTGCCAATCCCTTATCACCGGTAATGACAATCAGCCCCTTTACCCTGTCCTCCTCCTTGATTTCCTTCCTGGGATTGAAGTAAAAATGCTCTACATCCGGCATATGGCGCAGGATACGGCGTATCAAATCCTGAAGGCTATAGAAGTAAGGCTCTGTTTCCTCCAGAAGTTTCTTGCTTTTCTTAAGCTTGGTGGAGGAAATCAGGTACATGGCATTGGTAATCTTCCGGGTATCCTGGACGCTTTTCATACGGCTTAGGATTTCTCTTGCATTTGCCATATTAACTCCTTCTTCCTGGTCAGACGGACGCCTTATATTGGTTTGTCTTATACTGGTTTGCAGCATCCACAATACGGTTTATCAAGTCATCGCCCAGGACCTTGGTCTCCTCGATTTCTTTTCCAATCTCCGGATGCTTTTCATCAAACCAGGCCAGCATGTTCATCTGGAATTCCTTAATATCCGAAACCTCTACGGAAAGCATGACCTTGTGGGTCGCCGCGCAGAGGGTAATGACCTGTTCATGCAAGCTGAGGGGCCTTCCCAGAGGCTGCTTAAGCAGCTCCATAAGCCGCTTTCCGTAAGCCAGCTGCTCCTTGGTAGCCTCATCCAGATCAGAACTGAACTGGGTGAATACCTCCATCTCCCGGTACTGCGCCAGGTCGATACGGATACTTCCCGATGCCTTCTTCATGGCCTTTGTCTGGGCTGCACCGCCTACACGTGACACGGAAAGTCCCACGTTCACAGCCGGCCTCATGCCGGAGAAAAACAGGTCGCTTTCCAGGAATATCTGACCGTCTGTAATAGATATAACATTGGTAGGGATATAGGCCGATACATCCCCTGCCTGTGTCTCAATGATGGGAAGGGCTGTAATGGAGCCGCCTCCCTTTTCATCACAAAGTCTGCTGGAACGTTCCAGAAGACGTGAATGAAGATAGAACACGTCGCCCGGATAAGCCTCACGGCCCGGAGAACGCTCTAACAGCAGGGACAATGCCCTGTAGGCCACTGCGTGCTTGGACAGGTCATCGTAAATAATCAGAACGTCCTTCCCCTGATGCATAAAATATTCAGCCATGGCAGTCCCGGCATAGGGTGCTATGTACTGAAGGGGCGCTGCCTCACTGGCCGTGGACGACATGACAATGGTATAATCCATGGCATCGTTCTTCTTAAGGGTGGAAACCAGCTTTGCCACGGTGGATGCTTTCTGGCCAATGGCCACATAGATGCAGACCACATCCTTGCCCTTCTGGTTCAGTATGGTATCCATGGCAATGGAGGTCTTACCGGTCTGCCGGTCTCCAATGATTAATTCTCTCTGGCCGCGGCCTATGGGAAACATGGAGTCAATGGCAAGAATACCTGTCTCCATGGGAACTCCCACTGATTTCCTGTCCACAATACCGGGAGCTTCCTCCTCCACCGGGAGATAGTCTTCTTCCTTTACAGGGCCCAGTCCGTCAATGGGCTCTCCCAGAGCGTTGACCACCCTGCCTAAGAATCCGCTTCCCACAGGCACGCCTGCCCTTTTCCTGGTGCGGACCACCTTGGTGCCCTGGCCCACTCCTGTATCCTTTCCGAAAAGGATACAGCCAATCTCATTCCTGCGGATATCCTGGACCATTCCCTTAACACCATTTTCAAATATAACGATTTCCCCGTACATGGCATGTTCAATGCCGTATACAATTGCTATGCCGTCTCCTACCCAGATAACAGAACCAGTTTCCTGTTCCTGTCCGGCATGCATGTCAAAATTCTCAATCTCACTCTTAATAATGGAGATGATTTCCTGGGAACTGATTGTGCTCATATCAAGACTCCTATCTTACCACAGCCCGGCCCAGCCTTACCAGCTGCCCCTTCAGGCTGTAGTCATATTCTGTATCCCCGGCCTTTAGGACAAAACCGCCCACCAGGTCCGGCTGGTTCACCAATCGGATGTTCACATCTTTTTTGTTATATTTCCTGCACAGAAACTGTTTCATTCCTGTAATCTGGGCCGCACCCGGCATGGTAACATAGTGAAGCTCGGCATCCATAACACCGGCCGCCATTCTGGCATAGGCGTCACGGGCTTTTGCAATCTCCTCTGTCTGTCCGATGCATCCCGCATCACAAGCCTTTTTTAAGAAACGTACCATCAGTGCGGAAAATTCCGGTTCCCTGAACACCTTCTCAATAACGGCATGCTTACTTTTCAGGGGAACCACCGGGCTATTAAGGACCTCCGGAAGTTCCGGATTCTCCTTAAGCAGCTTTACAGCTTCCCTGACCATCTCTTCCGGTATGCCCAGTTCATATAGAACAATGGCATACGTTCTGGCTGTCTCAGTCATTTCCTTCACCTGATTCTGCTAAAAAGCGGTTGTATAGGTTCCTGTCGCTGTCCGGTGCGCTCTGCTCGCTAATCAGCTTGGCAGCAGCTGTCATGGCCAAACCGGCCACTCCGGCCTTCAGGTCATTCATGGCTTTCTCGCGCTCCAGGGCAATAGTACGGTCTGCCTCTTCCATCTTTTTGGCAGCGTCTGCCCTGGCCTGGGCCAGAACCTTCTCGTACTCTGCGGCAGCCCTGTTCCTGGCTTCCTCGATGATTCTTGAAGCTTCTTCATCTGCATTGCCGATGGAGGCCTGATACTGCTCCTTCATCTGACGCGCTTCCGTTTCCCTGTTCTTTGCCTCGTCCAGGTCGTGCTCAATCATCTGCTTCCTCTCATCCAGTATACTGCGCACCGGACCAATCAGGAAGTGCTTCATAAACAGATATAAAACCAGTAGGTTAATAACCGTAAAGGCTACATTCCAAATGTTTAAATTTAACATATTAAGTCGCCTTCCTACTATAAATTATTTTAAGAACAGAATGATTAAAAGGCCGATGACAAAGCCGTAAATGGCGGTTGCCTCAGCAAGGGCGCATCCTAACAGAAGTGCCTTTGTAATCTTGCCGTCTGCCTCAGGCTGTCTTGCAATAGCGTCCACTGCCTTGGAAGTGGCCAAGCCGATACCTATACCTGCTCCAATACCTGTAACAACTGCAACACCTGCTCCTAATGCGATTAATCCTGTCATAATAAGACTCTCCTTTTTCTCTCAATATTTTCTTTTTCCATAAGGCTGCAAACTTAATCCTCAATGGCTTCTTTTATATATAGTGATGTGAGGAACACGAATACATATGCCTGTATCACTCCATCAAATATATCAAAATAGAAGCTGAATGGCAGCGGCACAATTAACGGCAGCAAATGCTTGATGAGTGCCATGACAACAATGGCGCCCAGCACGTTGCCGAACAACCGCATGCACAGGGACAATGGCCGTATAAACAGCTCCAGCACATTGATTGGCGCTATGATGGCAATGGGCTCCGCAAAGCTTTTAATCCATCCCCTGACACCCTTCTTACGGATGCCGGCCACTTCCACCAGAACAATACTCATAACAGCCAGGGAAACGGTCACATTCAAATCCTTGGTTGGCGACTTGAAGCCAAGAAGTCCAATCATATTGGCAATTCCTATGTATATCACCACTGTAATCAGATATGGTATATAAGCCTTTCCTTCCTTTCCCAAAAGCCCTTCAAAAAAATCATAGATAAAAGACATACCGCTCTCCAGAGCAGCCTGTTTCTTACTTATGTTCCTTACCTTCAGGCCATGGACCAGTATCAGGGAAGCTATCATCATAATCGCCATGATGATCCATGTCACTACCACGGATTCCATCACATCAATACCGCCAAACAGCGGTATGGTGAACACCACATTGCAGTTAAGCTCTTCCATCAGTGATTCCACTAAACCGTTCATACTAAACAACCCCCTTTCTCTTCTCGTTTGCTTTTGCCTATTATAGACACCTTATTTAATAATTTCAAATACATATTATTTATAAATTGATAATATAAATGTTATAAAAAAGAAAATATTACAAATCTAAGAAGATTTCATTCTGTAATTTGTGTAATATATCACGACACATAATATTCATTTTCACGGCATCTTAACATCAAGAAAGAAATTTGTATCATTTTGCACAATAAAACGTTACAAAATTATATAATATGGAACTTTTGGAAATTTCCGGGTAAAAATGTAACCGGAATACAAAGAAAATCCATGAAAAGATAAAACCCTTTGGAGCTGGCCGGATACCTCCAAAGGGTTTAGATGTATATCATATTATAGGTGCGGAATCTAACCTGGTTTACTCAAAATATACTACGGTCAGATACTGCCCTGTATGGATGGTGTCCTTCTTAAGACCGTTCATCTGCCTGAGCTGATTTACATACTCATCCATACTCATGGAACTGCCTTCTCTGTACTGACGGGCAATTTCCCAAAGACTGTCCCCTTCCTGGATACGGACGCTCTTATAATAGGGAGTACTCCTGCTCCCCTCCTCTTTGGCCATGGAAGTAAACATGGTGCGTCCCATAATAATGGAGACAAACAGTATAACCGTAAAACATGTAGCTGCCAACCTTCTCTTTCTCACTCTCATATGGTAACCTCCCTGGGGCGGTTCCTTCTTGCGCGCAATACAGAACGTTTGTTCTTTTGTATATCCATACTATACTACCAGAACAAATGTTTGTCAAGTGTTCCCAGCAAAAAACGAACAAAGGTTTGCATTTTTATCGAACATATGTTACTATTAATATAGAAAACGCAGGAGGTTGATTATGGCACAGGATAAAATTACTTCTAAGCAGCAGGAGATTTTAGAATACATCAAAGAGACTATTTTACAGAAGGGATATCCGCCGGCTGTGCGGGAGATTTGCGAGGCAGTACATTTAAAGTCCACTTCTTCCGTTCACTCCCATCTGTCCGCCCTGGAGGAAAAGGGCTACATACGGCGTGACCCTACCAAACCCAGGACCATTGAGATTTTAGACGACACCTTTAATTTTAACCGCAGAGAGATGGTGAATATCCCTCTTGTAGGAACCGTAGCTGCCGGAGAACCCATTCTTGCGGAGGAGCGGATTGAGGACTACTTCCCCTTCCCGGCAGAGATTCTTCCCAACGCGGAGACGTTCATGTTAAAGGTTAAGGGCGAAAGCATGATTGGCGCCGGAATCCTGCCCGGCGACAAACTGATTGTGGAGCAGTGTCCCACTGCGGCCAATGGGGAGATTGTTGTAGCCCTGGTGGATGATTCAGCCACGGTCAAGCGTTTTTATAAGGAGAACGGACATTACCGCCTCCAGCCGGAGAACGATGCCATGGATCCTATCATTACAGAAACCGTGGAGATTCTGGGCAAGGTTATTGGCCTGGTGCGTATGATGTAGCGGCGGGGATGATGTGTCTTTTGCATCATGATATACCACACATAACCATGTATCAGGCATCATAATATGCTGGTCTACTCACCGCCACTGCACAGAAACCGCAGCAGATACTTAAAACAGGAATTGCAGTGTATTGTCATACCATACACTGCAATTCCTGTTTTGTAAAGATTCATCTATGCCTGCGAAGCGGCAGATCTACTATACGATTTATTTTTTTAGCATAGTAATAGCTGAGTTTCTGGACCTGTATCGGCCCTCATACATAAAATAACATAACTCTGCTCCGCTATTTTACCCTTTCTGCAAATGCTTTTATATATGATTTGAATTTTTCACTGTCAGCTGCCTGCATCATAAGAGGAATTGCATACTCAGTCACTGTCATTGCAAAGATACGGTTGCTGCCCTTAAAATAAAAAGAGACTTTTCCCATAGCTCCGAGCTCTACTTTTTGTAGAATATCCGTTGTGATATGTAAAATGAAATCCTGGTCCACCTCCATCTCTGTACTGGAAGGATAAGGCACCGTCATAATATACATTTCATTTTCCCTGTAGCGGACAATAAAGATGGGCAAAGAATCATAACCGGTCTGGATCCGGCCATAACCTTTAAACGAGGAAACTATATCTTTTGCCCCTTGTGCAATAACGCTTTCAAACCCGGCAGTTTCCGGAACTGCGGTTTCCGCGCCTTCCCTCACTACCTGTAAAAACGCCTCATGTTTTTTCTCAGCCTTTTTCTCAATCAGTTTAATACATATAAGTACACTCACCAATGGAACGCTTAAAAACACAATCAGATACATAATCTTCTCCTCTTGACGTCATATTCAACTGCCAGCAAACTGTGCCTTAAAAACTGCAACGCCTGTTCAAACCGTCTGGATATGTTTCCCTGGATACGAAGCTCCAATTCTTGACTGTTATTCATCCGCCCCGATAAAGCGGCCATCATTCCTCCAAATCTTTCCATTTACTTAAGCCTTCACCTCTGCCGCCAGATTTTTAATATATTTCATAAATCCCCCATACTGTTCTGTCTGTGGAGCAATTAGATTCGGGCTTACTGCCGCAACAAAAAACATCTTATTTTTAAAGATGATATCCACTTTTCCCATACCAATCTTAATCTCTTTAATCTGCTCTTTGGTAAAGTGCAGAATTCTCTCTGTATCCACATCAATTCTTCTCCGGGAGGAATATTTTGCCGTCAAAATATACATTTCATTACCTCGATAGCAGATAATGTAGTTGGGCAGCGAATCATAACCGCTCTGAATCCTCTCATAACCCTTCAGTGACTGGCCTGCATCCTTGATTCCCCTTACCAGGAATTTATCAAAATCCTCCGTTTCTGGAACCGCCATCACTGCCGCGTCCTGAATTACCTGAGGAAAGGGGGCGGAAGTCCTTTCCACCTGCCTTTTGTGATATAAAATAAGTACGATTACCAGAACCATGATTAGGATGATTCCCCCCACAAAAGTAATTAACATACCTGTAATTCCTGTTCCTGCCATTTTCTTTTCCTCCTGTTATTTTCCTTTATGCTTTTTTTCCTGTAACATGGCAGCGGCTTTGGGCAATGATTGCTGGTTCATCTCTTCTATATCTCCCGGGACATCCACCCATGTAACCTAAACTTTCCGGCAAGTTTTTCAGCATATGCACCTGTCCGGCTGTTCAAACTGGTTATCTCAGCCCTTAGTTGTTCCGCCAACCTTTATCATAATCATCTTTATTCTCGATTTAATATAACATATTAGAAAACGAATAGCAAGCTGAGTTACTGTAAATCTCAATTTTATATATGGGTAAATAGCCTTTGTAGTTGTCTTTTTATCACAATGTCATCATAAATAAAAGAGCACAGAAACATCAGGACAGTGTTTCAATGCTCTTCTTATACAGATTTTCTTTCTACTGCAATGTATTTACGGTTAAGGTTTCACGATACGATGCTTCACTGCAGTTACCTGTTTTTATATGTATTGAAATACTCATTCATTGGCATCGGCTTTGCAAAAAGGTAGCCTTGCCCTTCGTCGCATCCCATTTTCCGCAGCAAATCGAGTTGCTCCTGCGTTTCTATTCCCTCACACAATACACTGTATCCTAATTCGTGCACAATACCAATAATGCGTTCAAGAAGCGTGCAGCCTGCTTTTGTCTTGATAGAATTGAGCATAAATGCCCGGTCAATTTTAATCGTATTTGCAGACATATTAACCAGCATATTCATTACGCTGTAACCGCTTCCAAAATCATCCACTGAAGTGAAAAATCCCAAATCCTGAAGTTCCTTCATTACATACGCCGCCGTATTGAAATTTTGGAAATAACCTGTCTCAGTTAATTCAAATTCCAGCAGCTTGTAGTCCACATGATAGCGATTGACGATTCTTTTGATGGAATCGACCACACCATCCCTCATAATATCCATGACAGACAGATTGATGCTGATTCTGGCCATGTCATCCCAGCCCAGTTCTTTCCATTGGGCTATATTCTTACATACAGTCTCCAAAACATAGAGATCAAGGCTGGTGATAAAACCATTATTCTCAAAAATAGGAATAAACTCATCGGGATAGAAACAGACAGTTCCATTGTTCATCCAACGGCTTAATGCTTCTGCACCGCAGAGTTCTCCCGTCTTAAGGTCTATCTTCGGCTGCATCCATACCTGAAAATCTCCGTTCTCCAGTGATGGTTCCATCCTGGCCAGTATTTTACTCTGAAGACTTTTCTGTCTGACAAACGCCTCATTATAAACTGCAATCTCATTACTGAAAGTCTGTCCTATGGACTGCCGGGTAATGTTAGCATTGTCAATGGCGGTATCAATGTTAGTGCAGTTTTCTTCCACAAAGTAGATACCCGTGCGCAGAACAACTTTAATGTCTTCACTCTGGACACTTCGGGACATCGTAAATTGTTCAACGTTCCGGCTCACATTTTCAATCACATAATTTGAATCCTGGTCATAAGCAAGCATTGTCAGAAAATGGTCTGCTGTCACCCTCGTATGCAGGCCTTGCATATTCATCAAATTAGCAGCAAAATTCTTCAGGATTTTATCACCTGTTTTGTAGCCTGTAACCTCATTAATGTACTTAAAATTTTGGAAATCAATTGAAACAATTGCAAATCTCCCTAACTTTTGGTCAATCAGGTCCTGCCCATTTTTGCGGAATTTTTCATAGCTGGCTAAACCGGTCAGATTATCTGTTTCTATAAACTCAATGGAATTTGGGTGTTCAGTAATGTTTTTAAAAGCAAAAATACAGGAAGCTTCCCCTGACAGATCCCCCAGCCAGATATCCACCTCAACCTCCCTGCCTTTTTTGTCGCTATCCTTATCTACAAAGAAGGTCATGGAAATGAACCTGTTTCCCTCTTCCAAATTGTCCAACAGATTTTTTCTGCTGGTAAAGTTGTGGTATTTAATTTTATTTATTTCGTCCATGTACTGTTCTGCATAGTTTACATTAATACAGGTGAAGCTGCCTGACGAACCAACCAGGGGCTGGAACTTATTCTCTGATCTGAGTGTTATATAAAAATCCGCATTTATGTTGACAAAGTATACGTTACTATATTTTTGCAGCAGCAGCTCAAAGGCATTCATCAGAAGGCTGCATGAATTCAAAGCATCATCTGGCTTAATCAAAGAGTTGGTTCCGTCAGCAAACTCTGCCATCAGATTTGAATACGCCGTGTTGGCGTTTCGCTGGAAATATTCCTCATATTCTTTGTGCCGGCCAATATTGGTACTGTGCATATACAAACATTTAATACGTCCATTTTTCTGTACCAGCATCAGGGTTGCATCCACTGGTATACTGCAGGTTTTCCCTTCTTTGTTTTTCACATCCAACTGTCCGTAACAGCTTAAAATGCTGACTCCCTTGACAATACGCTTACGAAAGAACTGCATATCACGTAATTTCTGTCCATCATTTCCTTCCTGCTGCTTTTTCAGGAAGGTGATTGCCTCCCTGCCTCGGAACACCTTTTGATATTCTTCTTCAAACAAGATAAAATCATCATCCAGCATCATTCTCAGCTGTTCTTCATTCCAACGCTCAACAATCAGATGCAGTAACTTGGTCGCTTCCAATATTACATCCGAGTCCTTAAACGATAGGGTGGTATAGGTATCCAGTAAATCATAATCTTCAGAAAAGGAGCGGACCTTTCGGCATCCCTTTTTATAATACTGTTTTTTTGATTCATACATCTCTGATTCAGCCTTGTTTACAATTTCTTCTACATAAACAGCATCACGGGACCAACAGACCCCCACAGCGGCTTTATCACCCTGACCAGCCTCGAACTCACGTAAGCTGTCCCGTAGCTTTACTGCCTCTTGAAGGAATGCATTCTCCTCAACATGATTGGACAGAACAACAAATTCATCACCGCCAGTGCGGTACACATGCTTTGCGGGGAAAAACTGCATGATTTTCTGCGCAATATGGATAAGCAGCTTATCTCCTGCTTCATGGCCGACCGTATCATTTATCTCCTTCAGACCATTGGCATCCACAAAAACAGCTCCCATTCCAACGTTTTCCGCATTCTGTTTATCAAACTGAAGCTGGGCATTCAGTATTTCCACTTCATGCAGATAGGCATTCTGATTTTTTGAACCTGTCAATTCATCCATATAAGTTTTTTTGCGGAGCTTTTCGTTGGTGCGCATACGGATTAAGACCGCCTGGATAAAATATGCCAGTATCTGAAAAATCTCAATGATGTTGCTGCCATTTTCATACGGAGGGTTATCAATCCCAATAAATCCAAAAAGCTGATCCTGATCAAACAGCGGTACCGTAATCAATGAGTGTATGCCCTGCGGCTTAAGACGCTCATACTCGGCAGGCTCTATTTCGGCATGCTCTTCCAGGTTGCTGATAATGTACGGTTTTCTCTGCTCAAAGGCCTCAATCCAGTGATGACAGACCTCCTGGGGAATCCCCTGCAGCTCCTCCTTTTGTGCTTTAATTGCAGGTGCACACCATTCGTAAATATTATCCATCAGCAAATCATGTATTTCAAATATATAGGTACGGTCTCCCTTCAGCTTTTTCCCAAGCAGTTCCAGTGCCTGCTCAATTGCTTGTCTGTCGTCCCGCGTATCCTGCAAAGCACGGGCACACTCCATGGCTATTTGTTCATTTTCGAATAACACCTTGATTTGATGCTCCTGTGACAGAAACTTTGAAATGTCCATGGCAATTTCCATGCGCACGTTTCTGCCCTCATAAGTAATGAGCTTATCCTTCAACAGATACTGATGCTTGGTAACCGGGTTCTGCGTCTGCCATTCATAATATTCATCCCTGCTCAGCTTACTGTTAGTACAGAAAGAGCAAGGTGAATCAATTCCCTGCAGAACTTCATAGCATTTCCGCCCTGAGATTTCCTGCCTGCTTTTTAAGCCAAACTGCTTTAATCCGCAAGTATTCATATACAGCAGCTCATAGGTATCTATATCCGCTATATATATGAGCTCATTCATTCCATCCAATTCCTCAATAAAATCAGCCATGTTGTTCCCTCTTCTCTGGTTTAATATCATGTAAATATGGTTTGAATTTTATCTTTAATCATAAAGCCACTTCCAGAACAGGGACTGATGTAAAACCGTGAAACAATTACAGACTGAACTTGTTCCGTCTCATGTATCACATTGGTAATTTCCGTCATGACCGAATAACTGACCTGGTAGCCATCCATATATTCATTTGTGAGATATGCATTCAACTGCCCCCATCTATAATCATAATGGTTTCTGTTTCCATGTTCTAATTGTACTCAAGCACGTTCATGGTTTTGCATACTCTTTGTAATTATACATCTTTCCCATTTTAACTACAAGTAGTTTCAGCAGACACTGAAAGGAGAAGCAAATTGTAATTTGTCCACAAAACTGCTATAATAAAAAAATGAGGAGGCATTATTCGGATGAAACAAAGTCAGAATCTATATGAATACACACTTCAGATACTTAAAATACAGTTTTTAAGCGGCGCCTATATGCCGGGGCAGATATTTCCATCCCAACGGGAACTTTGTATGCAATATAATGTGGGAATCACGACCATCCGAAAGGTACTGAAAATATTGAATCAAGAAGGGTATATCCACACTGCCCAGGGGCAGCCTTCCATCGTTACCTGCCAAACTTCTGAAAAGAAATATATCTCATTCTTAGTAAAACGCCGCAGAGGAATCGCGGACGCCTACAAAGGCCTGGAGCTTCTCATGCCCGTTCTTTACCGCGAAGGAGCTAAACGCTGCGGGGAGTCAGAGTTTAAGTATTTCCGGAATCTACTGGGGGAGATATCTGAACAGATGTCACTAGCCAGTCTCTATAAGCAGGCCAATCTTTTTATGACTGCATTGCTGCGCCCTCTGAATAACCAACTGATTATGGATTTGGAACTGGACAGCGAAAATTACCTGCATATTCCATATATTCCCATACCCGGCATGGAAAATCCCTTTGCTCTGTCAGCAGAACGTTTAAAGGTCTGGATGCAGAATGCCATCCATCAGATTGAGAACAGGCAATTTGAAGAATTTCATGACGGGACATCGCTTTTATACCGAGCGTCGGCTGAGAGGGTTGACCATTATCTATGCGCTCTAAGCAGATATACTGATGAACGCGAACAGACGGGCGATACGATAACTTGGTTCCGAACCAAAGACCGCTGTGAATTATATGCCCGCCTAACCATGACAATCATCCGCAGAATTATGAATGGGGAATTTGACGGACATAAGTATCTTCCCTCCATCCCTAAACTGATGGAGGAATATGGTGTGATGAAGGATACGGCAAGCAGGGCGGTTGCTCTGCTCAATTCCCTGGGCTTTGCCCGGACAATCGACAAAAAAGGGACCGTGGCACTAAATGGAACAACAGCAATCAGCGGCAGTATAGATTTTTCAGAACCGCTTATTCGAGAGCGGTTAACTTATTTTATGAATGCGCTCCAGATTGTAGCGCTCACCGCAGGCAGTTGTGCCGCTTCCTTTTCTTCTTTTTCCGAAAACCTTGCATTGTTTATGGAGGACAGACTTTCGGCTGCCCAAGGCAGCCGGACTACTCCCCTGTCGTTTCAGATTCTTATGAGCAGCTTTATCCAGATGCTTCCCTGCCACTCTTTGAAATGTATTTACAGCCAGTTGGACGAATTAATTATCTGGGGACACTATTTGCAGGCGGCTGACGAATCTCTGTTCCCGGATCCTTGTCATGTATCAATTGCCATGAAGGAACTCGTACAAGCCGCAAAAAACCACGCGTATTTAGCGGAAGCCTATGGAAATGCATTTGCAGCGGTTTATAAGGATGTAAACACGGTTACTTCGCAGATGAGGTTATGAAGTTACTTTAAGGATCCGCCCCATCTTCTCCCCAAACCTCATATGGCTGACCATCGTAGTATGGTTCACCTATAGACATAGGCTGTCTGCTCTTTGCGGACACCCGTATTGGTATTTTATTGATACCGATAATTGACGCAAACATGCAATAGTACTCATCCTCAAGTATAATATCGGTTGAAACAATAACTGTCCATGACATATTCAGTGATGTATTCCGGTCGATTTCACTTTTTTTCACGTTACTTGATGTGTACCCATGACCATCCAGCGCCGCGTCCAGACTCCGGTTAAATGCTTCCACATAATCTCCAGAGTAAGCATAATAAGGAAGCATCTGTGTAACCTCCTCGTTTGCAAAGTCAGACACAGCCTTGAGCCTGCGGTAACTGTTATAATACATTCCCATATCCATCAGCAACGCCATAATCATAATGGCAATGATAAGGCCCATGCCTCCTATTATCATAACGCTGCCCTCTTCCTGAGCATGATTATAATATTTCGTCCTCATACAGTCATTCTCCTTTCGTCCCTTACGCTTAAGCGTGCCTGCCCCTTTTATTCTAGTGCTTTCTAGTTAGACAGCCAGGACGGCGGTAAATTATAGGTATAGCGGCTGCTCTCCTCAAGACTCACAGTATCACTTCCATTGGGAGCAAGAAGGAGCTTTCCAATAAAAGTGATGGGTTCATATTCATAGAATACATCTACTGTGACATCCACATAATAAAACTCAGACCGTTCCTGTTTACGCTTCTGCTTCCAGGAACTTCCACCTCCCATAGGCATATTAAGGGCCTCGGCCTTAATGTACCAGCCACCGTTGATTGTGTAATCGACCTTATCTTCGTCCAGAACGATTCCAGTATGCTTCAATCGTGAAATGAAAAAATCCTTTGAATCCATTGCCGCAATATAATAATTGTGCCCTATTATATCATCTGCAGCTGGCGCCGAAAATGCATACCAGCCATCATACTCATCAAAGCTCCAGTCTCTTTTCTCATCCGCTGTCAGCCAGCTAGGCTTTCTGTTTTTAGAGGAATCCACCCAGTCTCTGGGAGCAGTCTCATGCTTCCAGTACAGGTTAAATGGTTCCTTAATATTATAACCTATCTCCCTGGAATAGGTGCCTAACTCATATCGGCTGGTAAAATACCATCCATACTCGATACATGCCATAATAATCAGAATGAGAACCGGAAGTACCAGAGCAAATTCCAAAATGGCCTGACCTCCCTCTCTGCAGGTCCGACGCCTTCTAATCACCATCGTCTCCTCCATCCACCGCTGCAACCGAGTCATTAGCCAGAGCCCTGCTGGCCATTGTTTTTGTAGTTAGCGTCATCGTATTGTCCGTATCCTGGAAAAGCACCTTTCCCATCGGTGTCAGATACGGCATTTCGTAGGAAATATCCATTTCGGTATGCAGAATATCGAAATACATTGGTACCTGCCAATGTTTGTGCTGGTTGGATTTCCATACATATTCATCGTAGTAGTACGTCTGGACCTCAGTAGATGCAGATACTGTCAGGCTGCTGTCATCGAACCTGTCAAAATTATCCCGCACATATTTTTCAAGAAAATCCGCAGCCTGTCCGCTGTCCGTCTTGGCATTTGCATGCACCGCCACCAACGCCATATTATCGAAATTCATCCGATTCATAATTATCCAGCCAAATTCAATTACCACGGACATTACCAGCACCAGTAGCGGCAGAATAATCGCACACTCAACCAGGCTCTGGCCAGATTCCTCTGTTTTTCGTCCTGTCATTTTCTCATCTCCCAATATCCATGTCTTTCCTATCACTGATACACATATTCCGCAGTTTCTTCGTCAATTCCATACCAATCAGCAAAACTCAGTTTAAAGAGACGTTTTTCCAGTCCCTCTATACTCTTATGCTCCTGGAGCAGATACTGGTAAACACCGCAATTTTGAAGATTTCCCAGCAGCAGTGCGCCTTCCATGCAGCCGTCCCGGAGAACCAGTTTAGTATAACTTCCTTTACTATGGTGTGTTAATATATCATATACCTGCGGATCTGCATTGACCCGGCCCATAGACACCATGGTGATTCCATAAAAATTTACAGAGTTCTTTTCTATAAATGTCTCTGGCCTTCTGGCAGGCACACCACACATGTTATATGCTGCAATCTGCCCCATCTGCCGTGCGTCCGGCCATATACCGGACATTCCGGTAACATCGCCTGCAGCGTAGATACCAGATACATTCGTCTCCATATAACGATCCACTTCCAGCCCTTTATTCACCTTTACCCCTGTCTTGCGCAGGTAGTGGCTGAGCACCGTGTGAATGTGATAATTCATGTGCAGGGCCTGAATGGATGTGCCGTTCAGAAAATCCATCTGCGGCTTTACACTGGTGGCAACCACCACAAAATCGCAGGGAATCTCCATTCCGTCCTCCAGCAGAACAGCTTCAATGTTTTCTTCCATATTTATATTTGAGTCCTTAACTGCAGCACCTGTCATAATACGGCATCCCGCACCGCGAAACGCATTCTCGTAGAGTCCGGAGGCAAACTCGTCTGCCTGCAGAGGCATAAGACGTTTTTCCTTTTCCAGCACCGTTACCTGAAGGCCACATTTTAAAAGTCCATAGGCAACGTCCAATCCCAGGATGCCGCCCCCGATAATAACGGCATGGCGGCCATATTTACCTATTCCCTTCCGAATCTGATTCACATCGTCCAAGCTGCGAAAGCCGTATACATTTTGGGCATACCTGAAATTTGGAATTGGCGGCATGAAGTACTCAGACCCGGAGGCAACCAGTATTTTTTCGAATAACAGCTTCTTCCCATCCGCCAGAATAAGGACCCGTTCTTCCTCATCTACCCTGACCACCTCTGTCCCTGGCATAAAGTTAATCCGGTTGTCCTGGAAAAAATTAATACTTTCAAACTCTATGGATTCCATGCTGTGCTCTCCGCTTAAAAGCTTGTGCAGCATACACCGGGAATAGATTGCCTTATCTTTTGACAGCACAATAATCTCACGGTCCGGCTGAAGACGGCGTATGGTCTGCGCCGCTGAAAGGCCGGCCGCACTGCTTCCAATAATTATATATGCCCCCATGCTATCCCACCTCCTTTATTGTGATTGCTTTCGTGGGACACGCCCGGACGCAGGCCGGATCTTTCTCATCCGTATCCTGACAAAAGGTGCAGCGGATTACGGACTTCGCTCCCTGAGCCGGAATGGGGTGCCCATATCTGCACATCATGACACACATAAAACAGGCTGCGCATTGTTTGCTGTCATATTCAATCCAGCCGGTTTCCGGATTCTTGCGCAAGGCTCCACTCATACAGCTTCTGACACAGTCCGGCTCTTCGCAGCAGCGGCATAACACAGGATAATATGATCCGTCTTTCTGGTAAATCCGGCTGCGGGGTGGATTATCGCGGCTGCCCATGTTTAACGCAAAGATGGAAGGACCTTCCAGCCGGTGTACATTCTTACATGCAGCTGAGCAGTTGAGACAGCCAACACATTTTGACGCTTGAATCATAATGCGTTTCTTCATATGCCAAGTTCTCCTCTTTTCCGCATAATAATTCCCTCCAGCCGGCGGGCCGCTGACGTGCCATCCGAATCCATGATAATGCGCCCGCCTGTCAGGCCCTCCATACCCTCTGTCAGTGTCTCCGTAACTATGCTGCTCCCTGTTATAAACGGCGGGGTACCCAGGTGGACCGTCAGACCTAAGGCAAGGCCGTAAGCCCCGTCAGTCAACGCCTGTTCTTCCAGCCACTGGGCCGCTGAAAGCACTAATGGAAGCTGGGGAATATCTACCCCCAGGGCTTCTGATAATTCCACAGCAACTAACTCCAGACGGCCAATGGCCAGACAGGAACCAAAATTGAGCACAGGAGGGATATTAAGCTTCTTGCATACGGACTTCAGTGAATCTCCCGCCAGTTCGGCTGCCTCCGGGGAAGTAAGCCCAATATTTGCCAGGCCGCCTGAGGTACAGCCGCCCGTCAGTACCAGAATATCGCGCTGAATCAGTTCCCTCGTCAGGCTGTCCGTCAGAGTATCATGGCCATCCGCCAGGCTGGAGCAGCCTACCACTCCGGCAATTCCTTTCACTGCTCCGCTCTTTATCAAATCAAGCAGCGGCTCCCAGCTGCCCCCCAGAAATGCTTTCAGATTCAGTTCGCTGACACCGGTAACGCAGTTCCTGTATCCATGGGTATTCAAAAGCCTTAATTCCACCTTGGAGCGCCGCCTCTTATACGCCTCCAGCACTTCCTCCAGAATCTGCTCCGCCTGTACTCCGGCCTCATCGTAATTATAAGGCACCAACAGGGAACCTGTCTTTTTTGCCGCCGCATCAAGGCAGATCTGGCATATATCCATACTGTCACAAATCGCTTCAATTCCAGGAAGGGTACAGTTAAACTCTGAAATTACAGCGTCCACCGCTCCGGTGGAGAGCACGGCTTCACTCACAAAGTTGTTCCCTGCATGTCCTGCGAATGTGGCCCCATAGAACTTCTGGCGCCCCTGCATATCCTGTCCGACGCAGGTACAGCCAATGAGTCTGAAGCCTTTGGCTCCTGCGGCCTCTGCTCTGGCCTGCATCCCACTGCTTCTCATCTCCTGCGCAATCCTGCTGTAAAGACTCTCCTGATGCCCGGTTACCATTACATTTATATAAGCAGGATCAATGATATGCAACCCAGCCTCTCCCATATGTATGGATGGCTCTCCAATCAGTATGTCATTGACCAGATTGGTGAGAAGAAGTCCATACATCCCTGTGGATATCCCAAGACGCAGACAGTGCAGGAGCATATCCGTGCAGTCGCTGGAAAGATTGGTGGAGGTCTTCACCACACCGTCAATAATCTCTGTTTTTGCGCCTCCCGGCAAGATTCCCAGCTTCTCCCACAGTTCATACCGTTTCGTCAGCGCCAGCTTTTTCACAATGTGCATCGGTTCATCTGAGTCCAACATCAGATCGTCACGGATTGCCCCGGCTATCTGAAAGGCGGTCTCATGCGGATCACCACTATATGGAAGTTCAAGTATACCCGCCAGCCGCCGAACCGCCTCCGTACTTCCCAATTTTTCCTTACTCACAGCGGCTTTCTTTAAGTTCTTTATACTGTTTTCCAGTACATGGATATAACAGCCAGAGCCCGCGGCCACTGCGCGCAGGAAATTACGGCAGACAATGGTGTCGGCATCTGCTCCGCAGACGCCTCTGGGTCTGTCCTCCATAATCCGGCAGGGTCCGTTGGAACACAGACGGCAGCAGATTCCCTGCAGCCCGAATCCGCACTTCACTTCCTGGGGGCTTACCCTGTGGAAGGAGGTTTCATAAGGCAGTGTTTTTACATAACTCTCCAGCTCTTTATCACTGCTTTCACATATATTACAATCGTTGTACATTTTATCCTCCTAACTGCGCGTCTACAAAACTTCCGTCTCTATAATTGGATATTCTATCTTACTGTCCGCACCGTCCACTTTCGTATTCGATACTTCCTCTCCTGACAGACGCTTTGATACACTCTCCGCCCGCTCCAGTAACGCCTTCATCTTCTGCATATCGGTCTCCTGGTCATTTATTGTCTGGTTATCAACTTCCGGCTGCTCTTGCTTGGTACCCCCGGCTCCCGGACCTGCCTGTATCCTGATAATCTTATTATTTTCCAGCTCCTTATTGCGGCGTTTCAAATCCGCCGCCTCACTTCTGGCCGCCTCCAGTTCCTCAATGCTCTTTTGCAGTTCCTCTTCCCGCTTGTTATTCAGCTCCATCAGGAGCACATACGCCGTATCACTCTCTAATTTTTCCTTCTTCACTGTCATCAGCTGCTGTTTGTATTCCCGCAGCTGCTGTCTGAGCTCTGTATTCTCTTTTTCTTTACGCTCAAACTGCTCCATAATCTCAGCAATAATCTGGCTGGCAGACTCCATCTCCTGGTTCATGGACTGGTTCTCTCTCTGTAGACTCATATACTTCTTCCTGGCTTCGTTCAGTTCAGACCGGCTCTGATCGTATTTCTCAGACATGCGCGACAGTTCTTCTCCAATTGTCTTCATGCTGCGAAGCTGATCCTCCAGATTCTTCTGTTCCTCCTCCATCACCTCACAGTACCGTGTCATCTCCTCCAGCTGGATCATCATGCGCCTGACAGACTCTCCTTCCGGCACTCCTTCGGATACGGATTCCTGCTTATTATTAAGCTCTTCCTTCTGCCTAATCTTAAATTCTTCATACTCCCTGCTTAGCTCTTTGTATTCCTGCTCCAGCCGCTGTCTCTCAAAGCAATTCACCTCCAGCTCTTTAATCGCCCTCTCATGGTCTCTCAGCAATTCTTCGTACTGATGCTGAAGCTGAATGGTCTCTCTGTTCTTGTCCAGTTCATCCTGCAACTGCTTCTTAAGTACCATTCGTTCTGTTCCAATGCGTTCCTTCTCAGCAGTCAGCTCCCTGAGCTGGTATTCAAAACTATCCTGCATCATGGAAACCATATCCTTATAGGTACTGATGATTTCCTCCACTCCCTTTTTTGCATAACCGCCGAACAAAGAGGTCTTTAGCTGTCCCTCCACGCCTGCGCTGTCAAGCCGTTCCCGGATCAGGCTGAATTCATCGCCTCTTCCCTCTTTTTCCAGCTCCCTCTCTCCATAATCTTCCATAATGGCACAGCTCCTTTCCTAATTACAGCTCTCCAGCCTTAATATCATATCTATATGGATGTTGTCTCCATCTGTTATACCTGTCTCCAATACATGTGCGGCTCTCTTATACAGCTTTCCGCATCTCCATGGCTGAAGAACTTCCTTTGCAATTACCCTGTAATCCCTGTCCAGATATATAACCTGAATGGTAAAACGCATAAAACAGGTATGGACGCTTCCCACCTTTTTAAGAAACAGTCCTTCTCCTTTTGGCAGATGCGATCTTCCCATCAGCCCCAGAAATCTAAGCCGGAAATCGTCCGCAAGTCCTACCCGCTCTAACAGCTTCGTTCTATTTTGTTCATCATATAACTGGTATACCATGGGCCTTCCTCCTACATCAGTGCATTCATAATCTGAGGCACCGCAGGTGCCATTAGTATAATTAAAAGAACCGGGAAGATTAATAACGCCATGGGAAGGAGCATTTTAATTGGAACCTTCTGAGCCCTTTCCTCTATTCTCATCCGCTTGGCGTTTCTTGCTTCTGCTGCCTGTGACACCAGAATATTTCTAAGGGATATTCCCATCTCGTCCGCTTGTATAACAGCGCTGGCAAAGGTCTGCACTTCATCCAGGCCGCAGCGGCAGGACATATCTTCCAAAGCGGCCCTCCGGCTTCTTCCTAACACCATCGCCCGTCCCGCAAATATGAATTCATCCACAAGCGGGCCCTCACACTGTTCCGCAATATACTGAAACGCCTGGTTGAAGCTGAGACCTGCCTCCACACTGATACTAAGCAAATCCAGCAATTCCGGCAGCTGTTCTAGAATAGAATTCTGGCGCCGGCGCATTTTCTGCCGAAAAAAAAGCCGGAACACGGTGTAACCGGCATACAGACCCGCTACAGCTAAAAACAGGATATCCCTATCAAACATAAAACCTAAATACATGCCCAGTACCGCACCGCCAATCAAAGACAGAATCTGCAGAACCATGTATTCTTCCGGCTGGATTCTCAAACCAGCTCTGGCCATAAGGAAACTGATTCTCTGTTTCTCCCGTCTGCTGACCGGAAGCACAGTTTCCACTGTAGATGACAGACGTTCCAATGCTGCCTTGCCCATCCTGCTCATAAGAGAGCCTTCCCACCGCTTTACCTGCTTCTGGCTGGTCTCCCCTATACCGGCTATCTCATTCAGACGCGTCTCCAGTATGGAATATCTGCCCTTCAGCAGCTCGGTCAGAAACTGGTAGATAAATACACCTGCACCAACCGCCGCAATCAACATCCACATATCAGCTGCCCTCCTTCCCTAACGGATGGGTGCTTTTCCACTCATCCTCCGATACAAGTCTCCACCTGTGCTCTTCCAGGTTCTTATCCCAGGTAATATCAACATACCGCCAATGTCCATCCACCTTTACCCGGTTCCACACATGATTAGAGCCATACAGCATCTCACATTCCAGTCCCAGATAATCACATAAGACCTTATAGGAACCTGCGTAGCCAAAACATACTGTTTTACCAGTGGTCAGAGCTGTATATATCTTTTTGCTTTCATAGCTGTAATCATAGGCGTAATTCGCATAAAGCCAATCATAAGCAGCCTCCGCCCTTGCCATCTGCTCATCTGTCCGGGAAGCGATTTGATCCGATATGCCTGTGAAAATCTGCTCTGCCTGCCTCTGCTGGGCTGCGGCAAGTTTAGTATCTGAAGACCGTACACTAATCTCTACATAGGACGGGCAATCCTGCCACGTACGCATAAGCAGATTGACCTGTACCTCACCCAGATATCCTAATTTATAAAAATAGTCTGCAAAATCCCTTGCCTCCGCCTCTGAGTTGAAGGATATTCCTGTTTCTGTCTCCTGTGCCCCGTCCCCCGCTTCCATACGTTCTATAATTTGTTCCGTATACTGCAGATATAATTCCCTGTCCAGGCCAAATGACATGTTTGTCCCCAGTACCAGGCTGAATACAAAGACAGCGATAGTCAGGCAAAACTCTTTTTTCATAGGCAGGTCTCCTATTATCAGATTTGTATGTTTACAATTTTATTAATTACCAGGAATCCAGCCGCCTCCATAGCGGCTGCCAGGAGCAGGGCCTTTACGCCGAAGCTTGTAGTATAAAAGGCGCTTGTATATTCAGGATTCATAATGGTGATAGCGGCAAGCGACACGATAGGCAGGCCGCCCAGCACCATTCCCGATACCCGTCCCTGGGCAGTCAGTGTCCTTAGATTCTTGCGGATTCTTATTCGGTCTTTGATGGTCTCGGACACATTGTCAATAATCTCTGAAAGATTTCCGCCCGCCCGCTGCTGAATCCGGATGGCCGTGGTTACCAGCTCCAGGTCTTTGTTCTCCATCCTTACCGCTACAGCGGTCAGTGCATTTTCAAGTGATTCCCCATAATTCATCTCCATAACTGCCATGCGGAATTCCATACCTATGGGATCCGGCATATCCGTGGCAACTCGTTCAATTGACTGTCCAATGGAAAATCCGCTGCGCAGACAGTTACCCACTGTCATTAACGTGTCCCCCAGCTGAACCGAGAATTGATTCAGGCGTTTCTTTCTTGTAGCCTTTACCACCAGTGTCGGAATCGCTGCTCCCACCGCAAGACATGCGGCTGCAATTAAGGCACTGCCTGTGACAATATACCCGCCTGCCGGCGGGATTGCTGCTGATGCCAGCCATATAGCAATGAACTCTACAGGATTCAGCGCAATCCCCGCTCCATCCAGTTCTTTCTTAAGACGGCCGGATACATCAAACCATGCCGGCCGCCTGAACTGTTTTTTTTGTACAGGTTCTTCCCTCAACAACTCCTCACCTGGATTACCCATGGCCTGAATACGGTCCAGACGTTTCTTCAGAGTGTTCTGTTTCGAAAACAGAATACTATCCAGAACGAGCAGTACCCCAAACAGATAAACTCCAAATATGACTGCTTTCATTAATTCATTCATTGTGTATTCCCCTTATGCAAACCATGTATCCGATATATGTATACCTCTGTCCTCCATTTTAGATAAAACCATGGGACGTATGCCGGTAGACTGGAATCTGCCCATCACCTTTCCTGTGGCATCATATCCTTCCACGTTAAAACGGAATAAGGTCTGCAGAGTTACTACCTCACCTTCCATACCTACCACCTCAGATATCTCTACTATCTTTCTGCTTCCATCCTTCAGTCTGGACTGGTTCACGATAATGTCGATAGCAGAAGCAATCTGTTCCCGGATTGCCCGCACCGGCAGTTCCATTCCTGCCATGAGCACCATTGTCTCCAACCTCGCAATCAGATCCCTGGAGGAGTTGGCATGGGCGGTTGTCATGGAACCGTCATGCCCTGTATTAAGTGCCTGGAGCATATCCAGAGTCTCGCCCGAACGGCACTCACCTACAATAATCCGGTCCGGCCTCATACGCAGGGAGTTTCGCACCAGATCCCGGATAGTAATACGGCCGCTCCCCTCAGCGTTAGCAGGGCGGCTTTCCAGGGTAATGGTATGACGCTGGCTTAGCTGAAGCTCAGCTGAATCCTCTATGGTCACAATGCGCTCGTCCTCAGGAATAAAATTAGATAGTATGTTCAGCAGGGTTGTTTTGCCGCTGCCCGTGCCGCCGCAGACCACCACATTAGCCCTGGCCTTAACACAGGCATCCAAAAAACCCAGCATACCAAAAGAAGCGGACCCAAAATCAATCAGGTTCTCAGCCCGCAGCGGAACCTTGGAGAATTTACGTATGGTGATGGTGGGCCCGCTCAGCGCCAAAGGAGGGATGATTGCGTTCACACGGGAACCATCCTTTAGCCTGGCATCCACCATGGGGCTGGCCTCATCACAGCGCCGTCCAATCGGGGTAACAATCCGATTGATTAAATCCAGCACATGCTTATCATCCCGCAGTTTAATCTCCGTCAGGTCCAGTTTACCGCTGCGTTCCACATAGATACTGTAAGGCCCGTTGACCATGACCTCCGATATCGTATCATCCTTGAGGAGACGCTCCAATGGTCCAAGGCCAGCTGCCTCATCCACAATCTGCTGGATCAGCCGCTTCTGAGTTGGTTTAGGAATTTCTTCCCCTTTCTCCTCCACCAGCCTGGAGATTACCTCCTGAAGCCCCAGGCCTTCCTCTGATGCTGCCGTCTTCACCAGCTCCGCGTGTATGCTCTCCTTAAAGGATTCATATTCATCGTAGTATTCCAGCTCTTCCAGGCTTACATCCTTCTCGCTGGCCACTTTCGCCATCTTTGCCCGTTCCAAACGTTCCATAAGGCCCATGCTATGCTACCTCAACTTTCTCTTATCCTTTTTCGACAATAAGGGAACTTTCAGTTTCTGGGACTTGTCCGCACCGAACCCCCGTTCAACCAATTCGGCTACGGCAATATAGTCGGCGGCCAGCTTACTTTTGCCCGCAGCCAGCACCACGGGTCTTCCCTGATTCAGGCATGCGGTCATCGTCTTATCGTCCCTGGAAACAGTGAGATCCACCTTGTGTCCCAGCACCCGTTCCACATCTGCCATGCCGACCCCGTTGTTCTTTGCCGGCTGTTCCATAATGGCTACTTTTAATTTCTGCTCCATATTCAGGGACCGTAGAAGCAAAAACGCCTTTTTCGTATTTCTCAATGTGCATAAATCAGATTGGGACACAAACAGAATACGGCTGCACAGATCTAAAAGCGCCAGATTAACCTCGGAAAATCCGACAGCCGTGTCAATTATAACGTAGTCATAATAATTACGCAGAATAGAAATGATCTTGTCAATATTTTTTCCGCCAATAACATCCGCGTATTCCGGACTTTTAGGTCCAAACAGCACACGAAGGCCTGACTGGTGAAATGCAAGATAAGCATTAAGCGTGTCAAGGGTGGGAGTTCTCTGTTCCTGTAAAAGCTCTGCCATGGTTTCCTTGGGTTCCATTCCAAGAAAAACACCCGTGTCGCCATACTGCAGATTACAATCCAGAAGAATTACCTTGCGCTTGGATATAGCCAGTCTGGCCGCAAGGTTTACTGCCAAGGCAGTCTTACCGATTCCGCCCTTTGCCCCAGTCACAAGGATAACCTCCGTCTTAGGACGTCCGCCCTCCTCTCCGGTTATGTGTTCCCGATGCGTCTTTTCATTGATATAGGACTCTTTTAACATCCCCACAAGAGCAAGCCGGTCAGGACTCGATGTAATGACCCGGCGAATTCCGCTCTCCATAGCCTGCCCATATAGTGCCTTATCTGCCTCCGCTGCCAGAAGAACCATAGCGCACATGGGATACAGTATATATACCTGCTGACAGAACATCTGCATCTTTCGGTCATAGGCACCAGTTATAATGAGTAGTCCGGGCTTTTCACGATCCAATGTATCTATTCCCCTGGATACATCGGTAATCCGTCCGCAGATATGAATTTCTGTATCCTCCAGCAGATATTCCAGCCGGGTCTCTTCTTCCATTCCACTGCCTGCTATAATCGCTCTAATCTCCATTGTTTTTACTCCCTGGTATCATTCACGGAAGACTCTGCCTGCTTATCCGCCGGGTGTAGAGTCATCCTGATATTTCCATTATAATTTTTTGAAAGATAGGTATAGAATTCAATTTGAAGCGCCTCTTCCCTGGTTACAGAGAGTGTTACACTATCATACATCTTGCCGGTCTCTGATTCTATTTGTCCGGCAGCTTCCCTGCTGAGTTCGCTCCCGCAGGCCAGCACCCGGACCTTTTCCATCAGATAACCGGTATTTACACTGGCCCCTCCCGACACCAGCGCTTCCGCCTGTTCATCCAAGCCGTCTCCTCCAGGCGGCGCGCCATCCGGATGCACATTTTCCACCCTGCCTGCCCCCGTCAGACTGACGATTAAATCCACCTCATCCCCCGGCATCACCATGCCGGATACGCCAGTCTCAGTATCCACGTTCAAAGTAATGGCTCTGCTTCCCTCTGGTATCTTATAAGCAAGACCAGCCTGGCCGTTCTCGGTGTCCATCAGACGAGCTGTCGTCAGGATTTCTCCTGGCAAAATACCACTTTGAGCCATTTTGCCAATTGCACTATTACCATCCTCCAGCGCATCCTCAGGAGTATACTGCCTTGGTATTTTTTTCAATGTCAGCTTACTTCTTGGTATCACTTCACCTTTTTTTATTTCGCCGGCAGCCACAATCACCTCACGGTAATCCATCTGCGCTTCCTTGTTTTTATTCTGTGTATTCAAGATCTGCCATATGGCGAAGGTGGCTATGATGGCAGCCAAAAAGGCAATCAATTTCCTGTGCTTCATCGTCAGTTAGTCCCTCTCATTAAAGCAGAGACACTACAGAGGACCAATTTCCCACCTGCAACGTCTCTGCTTTGTTTATGCATATGTAGCCATGTTATAGTATTACAAAATTATGGGACCAGGTTATTGTAATGTGTCTGATACTTCCTGGAACTTAGTATCGAGTGCAGTTGCTATGCCCTTAAGAGCCGTAATAACAGCGATGGCAATCAACACAATAATCAATCCGTATTCCACCATACCCTGGCCGCTCTCTTCCTCCAGCATCCAATTCTTCATCTCTGCAAAATCCATTTTCTTTTCCTCCGTCTTTTTGTCATTTGTTATCTATAGATAAACCGAAATATGAAATCCCGGCTTTCTCTCAACTGCCGTTCAGCCATACCTAGTTAAGCGCATCCCTTGCCCTGTCAAAATCCCCGGCTACCGCCGGCCCTATTCCACGCAGCCCAGCCGATACCGCCACAGCAATCAGCAGCAATATCAACGCGTATTCCACCAGCCCCTGGCCGGATTCTTCCCCTGCAAACCACCTGGCCGCAGTCTTTTTCCACTTTATATTCCCTATCATTTCTTCATCCCCCCACCAGCAGTCTGTTAAAAATCGTTACCCCCATCTCCACCTGCCGCGGATACAAAGACAGTACCAACCCCATTGCAATAAAACCTCCCATAGGAAAAAAACTATTCAGCTTCAGCCGTTTAAGCAACAGCCCGCCCACGCAGTATACTCCCAGGGCGGCCGCCATGTACAAAAGCACATCCATGAATCCAGGCACACCTCCCAGGCAGCAGCATGCGGCCAGCATTTTTACGTCACCCGCCCCAACTGCATTTTTTCCCTTAGTCAAAGCTGCTGCTAAAAGACAAATGATGAATCCTGCTGTTGCCCCTGCCGCCGCACCGCCAAGGCCAGACAGCCCTTTTGCCGCTAAGCCATATCCAAGACCGGACAACAGTACTGCAAAGGTAATTTCATTCGGTATAATCCGATACCGGTTGTCCAGATAGGTAACAATAAACATCACATAAGAAATTATCATGAAAAATAACGCTTTTAGAACAGACGCTTCCAATGCCGCAGCCATCCACGATGCACCTACCCCCACAGGATACAGCCATTGCGTCCAACCGCAAAATCCATAAACCACGAATTTCTTCATTTGCTTTTTCACTTTGTATGCCATCAGCTTTTCCCCAGATGTTGGAACAAGACCGCCTGCCGCCAAACCGGCGCTTCCTGCTAAAATGACAGGGATTAAATCTATCAGTGACATTTTATCTGATTCCTTTCTGTAATGTGTCTACATAATAGCACTCGCTGTGTCACATATATCGCACCATAGTGTTACGAAAGTGTGAAAAATCCATCATTATTTTATAAATATCGTACTATATAAGAGTAGGGAAAGAACCCCTATTCTTATTTTTTTTGTTATGATG